>JAAUYG010051014.1_pt1 | contig 15298 bp, 8 predicted proteins | sample 7278091 | NCBI WGS metagenome assembly JAAUYG01 (sample SAMN14350201, study PRJNA611818) | marine sediment metagenome | isolation source: surface marine sediment (0.6m) | place: French Polynesia: Moorea | collected 2018-08 | reverse complement strand
GGGGAGTCCAGTGACACTATCACATTTGACCTTGAGTGACCCTGACAGGTGAAAGTTAAGGTGTCGAATATGATCTTAAATTGATACATGCATAGTGAGGTACTGTGTGAGTGCGTTTTTGATACAAGTCTGCAGAAAATTGCCAATGTCATCCCAACTGCAGCTGTCAAGCAGAGCGCCAAGGTCCTTGGACCTCTTGTTTGAAGGCTTCTAATATTAATTGCAACGAATATATTATCCACATACGGTATTACCAGAATTCGTCAGATTGGGGGATGGTAAGAGGCCTTTTGCTCCGAGTAATGATGAAGATGGACTTCATTTGAATTCTGCTGGAGATTTGATCTTAAGGAAAAACATTCAGAGCATGCCATGTCAAAATGGACTCATATCGTCTAAAATATGCTATCAATAACTTGCTTAAAGTCAAGTAAGAGACATATAATAATAGTGTCCATGCTTGTCAACGATTTATGTTTGTATGGACAAACTATGGTTGTGTCAGACTTACAAGCTCGTCGGGCATACAGTGGTTCATCCTTACAAAAATATTCTTGATTGAACTCGCACGATAACCCTTAATACTTTTCGGTTTTGACAGGAATATCTGGCATTTCAAAACCGGTGATCTCATAACAGCTATTCACAAGACTGTTTTTCTTCTACCAGCAAATGTACACAAACACCTTTGCACCGACTTCCAAATTTTATTGATAAAATGGTTCACTTAACAACAAACTTAACTATTTTGTATAATTTTCTTTCTCATATAAACAGGATTTACATATACATGTAACTGGCATCTAGCACAAAAACTGATTTTCTCAACTGTTACAAGCACACTGATAACAGGTGTGACATTAGAGGCAATGCACATATGTTCACAGCAAAACAAGGCAGTATTAGAGCAAAAGCTGGAGGATCGCTCCTTTCAATTTGCGTCTCAATTTATGCCCAATTACTCAAGTCCAACAGTAATTGTTTCTAGCGAAAGCATTGCTGGGCATTAACATTCTCAACACACCTTAACATGTCCTAAGTAATCTTTTCTTTCTTTCATAAAGCATTAATGATATACAGTGGTCCCTCTCTTAGTGGCCACTCTGAACAGAGACCACCCTCTCTAATAAGGCCACAAATCTTTGCCGCAACTACTATCATTGTAGTTACTCCTCTCTCTCACCAAAGGCCACCTCTCTAATATGGCCACAATTTCTTGGCAAATAGGGTGGCCTTATTAGAGAGGGACTACTGTATCTGAAAAGTGATTGGTTCAATTCTATGGTAAAAAAATATTTTTTGACATCTCGGGTCCCGACGTTTGACTTCTAACCCGGCGTTGCAAATACTATAAACTTGACCAGGTAAAATTTAATCAGAAAATGAACCAGTAAATGTGCTCTGCCATACATCTAGATTCTCCAGAAATCCCCCCACCCCCACCCCTGTATTTATATAAAACACTGGCAATGGCAAATGATATAAGATTGATTTTTACCCAAGTTTACAGCCATTTTTAGCATGATCTGTAGAACTTCAGTAATTTAGTTTTTAATTTTTTTTTTCCAATTCCTTTTTTTTCAGGGGTGTGTGTGTTAATTTATTTTAGTAATTGAACCCAAGAAACTTGTAGTACATGTAAGTCACATGCCATATCTAAGGTTTTTCAAGAAAAGCTACTGGAAAGTGAACTATTTGCCAAACCTTATGAAAATATAATATGGGACACCACTTGCAGAAGTATTTTGCTTTATACAAAATATAAACTAACTTTAGGCAATTACACTCACTCTCTGGTTTAATATTATACATTCATATTTACACAACAAAAAAGCCCAATACAGAAGTATGTATAAGCCACCTCCATGAATGCATATTTGTCACCTTTGTACAATGTTGTAGGCCTGTATACCACACAGACCATCGTTTTCAGAAACCACAACTTGATGGTCCAACAAATTAGTGGGGGAGTTTCCTGTAGAAATATCTCGAGTCTAGAGATGAACTTAGGTGCATTAACAACATTGGGAATCAGTCTTTTTTCTTGCTTGAGTCGGCTCTGGATTTGAGATTATTTTCTGGAAAATGTCCTTTGGTCATTTCACTCCCATCACAGACTACTTGCTTACTCTTCCTATGCCAGAGATGACAGTTGTCAACCCATCTCGCACAGGTAAACACCGCTGTAAGCTTTACACCGGTACACCCTTGTATCATGTAGCTGGGTTATGGGGCTTCACTTAAATATACATATGGAGTATATACACAAGGTTTATTAACCAAGTCAAACTTGAGCAAGCTAGACACTTGTTTTGTTATTCACTTGATTAAATTACAACAATTAAGCTGCAGCATTCCATTTGAAAACAATATATTAAAAGTTCTACAGTACAGGTATGCTTTTAATACCCATCAGCACACAGCAATGGTATTTACATGTAAGATAAAAGTTAAAACAAAATTGTAGCAAATCGCTATTCGTGCGATTTAAAATTTGCATGTAAAGAAATGTTACAACAAAGTTTCTACACCAGAAACTTTACCGTTGCCTTTGCATAATGCTAGAACTAGAAAATGTCTACAAATTTTGATATCACACTTGATTACCAAATTGTTGTAGAAATCAACACATGATATATGTTTAGGATATCGCTAACACCACGGTATTTTCAGATCTGTATATATATCTGTACTGGTAGTGTGGAAACAGACAACCTGAATATTGATACGCACAAATGATCTACAAGAGTGTCTGACAACTTTGCAGAAGAATATACATGTTATATGTGGATATATTCAAGCATTAAGTCACTCTTAATTCACGACACTATTATTATATATAGCACTAGACATATTCTAGGCTTGCTAGACATCCTTTAGCATACATGCCACCACAAATGTCATTGTATAGTTTAGAAACCAGTACAATTTCCTTTTCATATATGAAAAATATACAAGGATAGCTCACTTATATAACCCAGGAACAAATACTGCCTGTGAGCCTCAAATTTAGCAATATCTGAGATACATATTTTTGATAAAATGTGACAACTTAAAAGTACTCGCAGTTTGAAGTAACCCACACAGTAATCCCACTCAAGAAGCATGCATTTTGTCTAAAATATTTTATTTCTCATATCCACAGATTCCCAAAGAAACACCATTTTCCATATTATCACTCACACTGAGAAGTACTCCATTATCACTCGCACTGGCAAGATACTGTATTATCACTCACACAATGCCAGCTTTGCCAGCAGCAGGAATGAAGGCCTTCTTGAACCACTTGAATATCGACTCAATAGCACAATGAGAAGTCCACTCGTGTTTGGTTGTGCCTGCTGAATATTTAGGGGCATCTTTTTCCCGTGATGTGATAACTGGGGTGTCTAGTTTTCGATCACTAGACACCCAGTTTCTAGCATGCTGGAATTGAGGAAACAGACTTGTGATGACAAATATCAAAGTTTGATTGGCAGAGACATTCCTCAAACTTTAAGTTTAATTTATGGCATGCATAGTAAATCGGAACATATTGCTGTAAAAATGTGAACACTTCATGACAAAAATTGCGGGTTTGAAGACAAATTCCTTGGCATAATACTGTTGAACATTTTAAAAAAAAAAAACACTGTATTCTTACAAAACATCAGTCTATGCTCCCACTAGTCCCATACCAATTAGCTACTCTTAGCCCCATTAGGTAGAACAGGCGGGGATTTAACACAATCCAGTCTTGCTGACAAAAGCGAAAATAAAAATACCTTTTCGAAATACTTCACGACAGATTTGGGGGCTTCTTGAAATTCCAAGTCATGGACGGAGTCTGTGAATGCAATGGCGAATACGCGTTTCTGAAATTCGGCTTCTTTGCTGATGGCCTGATGAAACAGAATCAAGAATTAATCTTTCAGATCAGGAACACTTTTCATCTATTGAAATCTCCATTCTTCAGGATCACTTTTTAAGGCATAAGTAATGAAACAAGTACTATATTAATGTAAGCTACAATTTATTATGCAATTGTCATGCATTAGGCTGGAGAGGATGTTTTTAGTTTTGCCACAAAAAGCAGACAACTTAGCACCATTATAGCAACAGTGTTGCCAAAATTTATTGTGCTTTTCTTTTTTTTTACACTTACGTCTTGAATATCCCCAAATTTTAACTTTAATCAAAGAACTTTAGAAGGATCCCTACCAGTTCTGTGGTGACTATCCCCCCATAGCTGTGCGCCACGATGGCTATAAGCCGTGCCCGGGCCAGGGTCACAAAGTTCTCCCATACATAGAGAGCGTGCTCCTCCGGGTTGGAATTATACTGGAAAAAAGAATAAACGGTAACAAAATACAACTTAAAATCATGAAATACTAATCGCACAACCCTATACCATAACATTCAGAATCAAATTTATCCTGAGAGCAAAGATATTACAGTTCAACCCCCTCTAAACAGTAAAGACCACCTGCTTAGAAATTGTGGTCACCTTAGACAGGTAGCCTTCGGTGAGAGCAAAAAGTAGCTGTAGTCATAGTTGCAGCAGCAAAAAATTTAGGGTGGGTAGCCTCTGTTGAGAATGGCCACTAAGAGTAAGAGAGGGACCACTGTATACAATTTCACTGTATTTTTTTTTTCAATTTCCTGTCTTCATATATGTAAAGAAGGAGTTAATGTAGTGGACACTGGTGCCCTATACAAACTAAATACAGCAGAACCTACCTTGAAAGACTGCCCAATGGGTATAAGGAGCTAAAACATGGTCTCTCAAGAGGGTTTTTTTTGCTGACAGGTTCAATTACATTGAAATCTAAGACCTCTCAGGAATGTGTGGTCTTTCAAGATAGTGGTCTCTCATAACAGGTCTCACTGTAGCTAACTTATATCTTGTAATGCGAATGTAAGAACTTACAAGGCAAATATCCATACAGAACATAGTTGAACCTGCTCTAAAGACCACCTGTATATAAAGACCACCTGCTTATAAAGACCACATTTGACAGGTCCCCAGGCGTATACTTTCCATGTCATTGAACCTGCATACAAAAATCACCTGTGTATAAGGACCACATTTTGTTGGTCCCTAGGGTGGTCTTTAAATACACGTTTTACTGTACCTAAGTAGCAGTTATTGGCTGATAGTTGAATCCTTACCTTGATGGCGACCTTTTCTCCATTTCTCTCAGCGTAGTTGAGGTTTGTGTTCAGTACCATCACCCCAAAGCCGTCTTTCATGGCCCTCTTGATGTATGGGATTTGGGTTCCTTTGTCGATGTCATTATTCATGATTAGTCTGAAATAAAAAAAATATAAAAAAACTTAAGACATTATTTACATGTAACAGAAACTGTCATATAACAATGCCTAAGACCAGAAACAAATTTCTTTTTGTAGATGTTCTGATACTTTAAAACAACCCAAACTGCACATTTTGATTTGAAGAAATTTGTCCTTATCATTCTATTCACTATGTCAACATGTTTCGAAACACGCTCAAACAGAGTCACCCAATAGGTCACCATGCTACTGATATTGTAAACAGAGAAACACCACCTTGGATAATTTTTTATTTCCACTAATGTCCACTACAGGTACCCCCGTGGGAGAGTTTCAGTTTCCATAGACATTTTTAATGCAAAATATATCTGTCAAGAAAAGGATGAACTGTGGACATATCCCTGTGATTTAAGACCCCTCCATTTTAGGATGACACACACAAAACACTATTGACACATTTAAACACCTCTAATTAAAGGCCACGGTTTCTTAAGTGCAGGAACTGATGCTAGTAGCAGTACATCAAGACAATTACTGCAGCACGTCATAATACAGCTGCCTATCTAGTTTTGAACCCCTTATTTCAAGATTTCTTGACTATAAGACGGCATTAACTGGTACACTTTATGCATAATTGAACCTTTAACACCATCTGCCAAATAAGACCATATTTTCAAGGTCACATGATGGACCACTGTATGTTTTTTTGTCATGTACATGACCAATATAGATGACCTTCTGGGCATCAGATCTATAGTACACTGATTCTTCAAAATATATAGAAGTTTTGTTGGCTTCAAATAAATGGCGAACATACTTGCGTGACCACTGTCCAGCCCTCACCACCCCACTGCCATGGATAATGATCAATAATTTCCTGGTGTTGGACATGGCATCTTCAGACATGTAGAAGAAACTCTTTGGTTCTTCTCTCCCGACGTCAAGCTGAGAATGGAACAAACAAACAAACAAACAAAAAAAAACATTGAATTTAAAATGTCGGAAGCTAGGTTGAAAGTAACAGCAACAGTAACAGAAATTTCATGACAAGAACATAAGAACTACTTCTAACTAAATATTGTATTTCTTATCAAGATCGGCTGAATTGGTAGCATTATTGTTTATAATAGTATGTTGCTTTTTAAAGAAATACGAAATATATGTACTTCAAAAGTTTATCAAAAAGCTATACCTCAGACAAATAAGTTAAAATATCCATATGCAGTGAAGACCTAACTTAAGATAAACCTCAATACCATTCAGTTTCACAATTAAGACCACCTCAGAATTAAGACCACCTCAGAATTAAGACCACTTTGACATTGAGCATGGATAGTCCTATTTCTAGGGTTCCACTCAAGGGATATCCTGCTGTTTTTGTGGTTTCCTTCATTATCAACATATTACACTGCAATTATTACTGTTCAGCCCAACACTCTGTTATACTTACTGGCACTTCAATAGGGTGTAGCCGACATTCTGTCTTTAGTAGACCATAGACATGGTCTGTAACCAGCTGAAAAAATCATACATAAACATGCTTTCAAACACCAATAAACAACAAACATAACATGGCATATACAAATTACAATAATTCATAAATTCGCACGAATTTACATGTATATATTCTCACCATGATGTTTCAAATCGTATTTTTTTGCTGCAGACCAATGGGACCAACGCCTCACAGATTAAAATTTGCTAGTCCCATTGGTCTGCAGCCCAACGGCAAAGACATACGGTTTGAAATCGATTTCAGGCGATGCATTGTCACACTTTCACGAAGTCTAGGACATAAAAATTACATCTAATCAAGTACAGTAAAACCAACCTGTCCAGGCACACATTTCTAATATTTGATGTGCTTTATTCTAGTATTAAGCTAGGTAGGTGGGAGGGTAAAAATTTTCATCTCTAAAGTACTCCAAGGAACACTGAACATTATCAATAGAGGTTTGGACCTTTATGACCTGCTGGAACACTTTCCCATGCAACTGTTCCTTAGGTTATGCACTGTGATGATGAATACTAAATTTTAAAATTTGGAGAGTGAGCTATTGCGCTTGGTATTTGGTATATACACATAGGTTACTGAGTCCCAGAGGCCATTTGACTGTACATGTAATGCCTAACCTCTCCAATGGCTTCATAGCGTCGCTGGTTCACAAGATAGTCCTCCGAAACTTTGAACTCAAACGGTTCCCCAGTTTCCAAGTGCCGCATTTCTCCATCTGAAGTGAAAACGGACACATATACTATATATGTATACAATCTGTATTTGTGTTTTCTTTAACATACATATTAAATAAAAATATTATGAATATATATGTGTGTTTCCATTTTCCAATCACATGTAGATGTTGTATAAATCCAAGAGCGAGCATCCTGGAGTGGTTTGGTCAAGCAACATAAACTCGGCACGTATAATGTAGAAATTTTGTAAATTTTTTACAGTTTATCATCCAACGGCTAGTTCCTAAAAAACGTTTTTTGTCATGACGTAAAATGCCAAAATACCACAGTGCATGCAGCGCCAAATAGCTATAACATACAAAATGTGCTCCTGTGCCTCAGCTTCTAAGTAAATTTATGTATATTTGGACATTTTTTCACTCAACCCAACTCTACTCAAGCATTTATCTTAATTTTATATCTATTTTTGTTTAAGGTGAATGGTTAGCAATATCAATATATATTCCCTAAAGATCTGGATCATTTCTATTGACACAACTTATCCATGTATATGTGTGCATGAAAATTTATTTCCAACAAAATTATGTGGCTTCAAATTTCACAATACTTTCTAAATCTGTTTACTGCTGCAAAATACAATGTGCTTTTAACCAATTATCTTATATGACTTACTCTCGTTGAAGCCATATTTAAACCCCTCTAATGTTTTTGGAAAGTCTTGGCACTCCGCTGGATCTTGTGCTTCCTCACGGTCAAGGGCAGCCATGTATTGGGAATCTGTTTTCGGGACTGAAAAGGATAAAATTTTCAGTTAATTTGCAGTACAAGATACAGTAACAGATAGCAAGACGGGTCGAAGTTGAACTGTCATAACCGATAACATGATAACACATAAGCATAAGCACTGCATGCAGTAAAACTATATTACATGTTAAAATTTAAGCATTTTATATAGTAAAAACTTGTGTAACTTTTAAAACAGGATAAAAAGCCAGTCTGCAATGGCATTTTTTTCTGTCTGTTTGACAACTACATCTGCAATGTTACAAACCAGTATATGATGTATACAATGACTGTTCAGTCGCCAAAATAGATATACAGCACAGGAAATACAAACGTAGTGCTATAAATCTAGTCTAGTCATCACATTATAGGTCGCTAATGGTGGGCCGATGATCAACTAAAGTCAAGGGTTGGTTCGCAAGACTCTCCAGATCCGGCAGGTTTACTAAGTTTGATTAATAATTCCTCCATGGATATATTTCAAGAAAACTAAACTTTCACTTAAAATAACTTCACCAACAGTATGTTCCATCCATTGTTTCTGGTCCCTCTCAACTGTGTAAACAATGTACAGGCATAAGTGATGCACACAAGATCATAATAAGTCGGAGAGAATGCCGCTCTCTATACCTTTGTAATATGTATATGGCTTCCAAAATCCTCTGAAGGAAACATGCATAGACTAAAACTTGCTCAAGTCGGTGCTCAAGTCGGTGTGCAAGTACTAGTACTAGTAGTACCGGTAAGTCTGACTGCTGACTCTGCAATTCCACTGGTCTTATACTGTTTAGACAGACACCTTGCATTATTGGGACACATGCACTGCCCATAAAATCTCGTTGCGACAAGCTGGGGTTTTCCAGTATTAAAGTGGCACCAGGAATGGATGGTATTAATGGGGGACTATCCAGGACAGTATCACATGTTCAAGTGTTTTACACTTCCAGTCCTAAAACACTTAATTGAACACCAGGAAGCGCTGGGCTTGCAGCCTAGTGAAATGTGCTATAAATATGACCTGATCTAGTTTCAAGGCAGGAAAATTTGGGCCAGGGGTAGGTTTTTCTGCTCTATTTTTGGACCCCCAGTGATCAAAACTTGCATCCTTAATTGAATATGATACACTTCCGCCACCTGGTGTGATATAATGTGGTAAGCGTTACCGGTTTTTCACCACTGGGATTTCCTTAATTATGATTGGGGTCAGCAGTGGGGGGTGGGAGTGGGGTGGGGGTGGGGGTGTTGCTACATCTACAGCTCTCACAGTGCAATACAATATACTATTTCGCTCATATGTTAATTACAGAAATAAAAGCCTTCTGGTCCTATAAGCTGTACTAAAAAGAGGACACTGGTATTTATATGATCCCCGATTACTCCCTGAGTCTCTTGCATGTTATTACTAATAAGAACGTCTCAGTGAAACCGCTCTTATTAGTAATAACATGCAAGTGGCTTAGCACACTTCTCAGATCTCAAATACTGGTATTTTTGATATAGTGACATGCAGTACTGTATTGGGAAACCTGCCTTGAGAGATCACTGCCTTGAAGGACCAGATATTCAGGCAGAAGGTTCCACATTTCAATGCAACTGAACCTGTCATGAAAGACCACTTGTCTTGAAAGACCATACCGGTATTTTTATGGCCACTTGGGTAGTACGTCTTTCAAGTTTCAAGACAGATTGTACTGTATAATGCACTTTACATGCTTATTAGTATGGCTGGTTTGTTTTTCAAGAGAAGACATGTACATGGCATTTTTTTTTGTTGATACCTTTTGGTTTGGCTCCTTTCTCCTCATGGTCACTGGACCTCAATGTTGGTGATACTTCATCTCTCTCTTCGGAGTCCATGTCTGCCTCTGGTGTTTGCGAGGTGCTCGGCTGAACTGGAGAGGTGAAGCCAATGCATGTGAAGTGACGTGATTTGTTTTGTTTTTTTTAGCCCAGCACACAAGTTGGGACAAAATGACCCAAGAGCAAAGACATAATGAGAGTTGAAATCATGTGAATAACAAAACTTGATATAAACTTGTGGCCTTATTGATCTGCAATTTAAATGCAAAGGTGAACAAATCAGAGTTTCATCATTTCACTCATGGACAATAGCCTGATGACTGATGTTCTTTGCACAATATGTTCTCAATAAATGCTGGAGACAAGTATTGCATTGACCATTATCTCGAGTGAAATTAAGGAGGACTAGCTTTACTTTAGAGACCCCACCCCCAAGTATTCACATACAGTTTCTGTCCTATTACTTTTATTTGCATCTGTCATACAAGCTCAGCTGCCCGGAGATCAATTGGTCTGTATTGAGTAGTCTTTCAAACCTAGATCCTACTAATGCTTCAATGTTTCACCCTAGATCCTACTAGATCCTTTAATGTTTCACCCTAGATCCTACTAATGCATAAAACATATATCAGCCAAGCCAATTTAAGGTATACACAAAATAGTACAGTGGGTTATCTATTTTACAAGCCTCTACTTAACCCCCTCAATCAGGTTAGTTAAGTGGCCCCAAAGTGGGGACATATTGTGCCACCGAACCTTTAACAACTTTAAGACTACCTGAATGTCTGAATGAGAACAGGATTATCTGGAGGAACCTTTTGAAGTGTAATATAAGCTCGCAGTTAAAATGTTCCATGGGTCTCATGAAATTGAGGGACCTCACCAGTGCTACTCTTACCTGCGTCCCCTTCTTCCATGGCACTGTCCTCTGCTTTCTCCCCTCCTGGGGATTCCTGGCTTTCTACAGGTTGTGGTTCTGTGGCTGCAGTGGCTTGTTCCACACCCGATGATTCCCTGTGAGCCGGATTGACATATCCAGACTCTCGTGGATTGACATATCCAGACTCTCGTGTCTCTGGTTGGGATTCTGACGAAGACCACTTCAACCCCATGTCTTTGTTTTCTGGATCACAACCTTCTGGAGTCTGTGTTTCACACTTATCCCCTACTTCTGAGGCCATGCTCAGAAATACCACAACGAACAGCTGGAAATCAAGTCAAACCTTACAGGATGGAAACTCCACAGCAATGATAAAAGCAAAGCTTTAGCAAAGACTATGAAGAAATTTCTGGTTCATATCATGACCACTGCTCCATTTACATATGTTGATTTATGCCCTATGTACAAATAATTATGCCATCATTCTCTAAGCATTATCGAATGTTTACGCCAGAAAGAGAGCGAACAAAATGACACTGAAATGAGCATATCTTAACTATTTCTCTTGGTAACTTCGTCTATATGATTTGCGAAAGTTTTCCCTGCTACGGATGCTAGGAGTACATGTATTAACATAATTAATGTCCATGCATAATTGACATCAATCAGTACACATATAGTGTAGTAACTGTAATTCAGCTAAATTCAGTAATCATCATGATCATGGTAATGTTTGTAGGATTGATGTTTGTGTTCATGCCTTCATGGGGATTCATACATGATTATATAGCGCTGGCCTTCTATTCTAGGTACATGAATTATGTTTGCTGGTATCTATTTTTCCAATTTAAAGACAGCCGCGAAATTTACCAAATAAATCTTTCACAAACATGAATTAATTTACAACTTATATCATTTCTATCATCATCTAACAGTGTTAAGACATGCAAGCCAGGCACGAAGGCATTACTGTGCCATAGTTGTATTTCATGTTCAGCAAAGTTGAGTTTTACTTCTAACACTACTCATGTAAATTTCTGTCTGCCCATATGTAATGACATACTCAAATCTTGTCCTTGGAATTTTTAAAGCAGCTTCATTTTGAAACAAAATATTATTTTTTGATGTCTGCAAGGATTACTATATATCTATGCATGTGCCATGAGCATGATAAAGGAAATGAAATCTGGGGCAATTAAAAATCAATGATTGCAATTGGAATCTGCCAGAGGCTGAGAGCCATGTGATATGCTGCCAAGGTAAATTAATGAAATAAAAATATTAGTAGAATAAATTAAAGTTATTGGAATAAAATTGCAATTTTCACCAGTTTTGGGCTGGGACAAATTCCAACTGTACTTTGCCCATGTTGCCGAGAAGAAAAACTGAAATGGCATGCATACATACACGACTCTTGGGATATATGCATCTCATTCTATGTTGACAGTCACTGATTTCATTCTTCTGTGTGACATTCTGTATTTATCAGTAGCTGAGATATTTCACAGGGCAAGAAAAGCAAACAACAACCAGCATAATTTTTAGGGTGTGTAAGATCATTTGAGTTTCACTGAATGATTGAGTATGAAGATTTAACATGTTTAATTAATTAATCCAAGATTAATCTGACCTAATACAGCTCTCCCATCTCTGAGTGGTTTCTGTGGATTGAAGCCCCAAAATTTACACCTGCCATGAACTACATGCTATACCCTTCCACTAGTCAAATTTGGCAGTTCCCTCATATACCATGGAAAGTATAGGCGTGCCAAAATGACAGTGATGAAAATGACTGGACACCATATTGATAATTGACCATGAGATATGCAAATGCTCAAATCAAGTAGAGGTTGTCAGTACTTGTCACAAAGCTGAAAAGCTATGTATGAGCATGTTTGGTAAAATCGCAGCATGTCTCTGTTCAATTTCAAAGGAGGCAAAGCAGAAGTAAAAAAAAGCCTCCATAGACTTGACTGAAAAGGTAAACATGGTAAAACCCTTTCCAGAACCTTTACTTTACATGCAACATCTTGGACTCTACCTTAATATAGCTATTGTGACTCTGTTCGACCTTGAACATGCTGTACTCTAGGGATAGACCTCATCAACTACTAGTACCTGAAGTCTACCTTATAAGGGTTTGTGGAGCTACTTTTGACAAGTCGTGCAGCGATCCCTTTTTAGGCATGAAAAAAGTTAGCCGGAAGACGTGTCTCCTGCAAGCCTTTTTGACTCTTTTTACACCTTCTTACTGGACACAACAATGATTGCACGGCTTGCGGCGAGACAGGAGCATTCCCTGGCTCGCCTGCCATGTCCATCAGAAAATGGCAAAAAGATGCAGGCGAGCCATGATGCAGGTATTCCAGCTAGAAAAAAAGTAACCCTTGAAGATGTAGACTGTCATTAATAGTGGGTTCCTCTGTTAGAAACTGATGGACTACATGTATATCTTAATTTCTGCACCTGATTAATACGCAAAAACCACAGTAGAATATATCCATCATTGCATAGTAGGACTTAGGAAAGAGCAGAAAATATTGTTTTGGGGCTACATAATACTCAGAATATCTAGAGTATTCAAACAGAGCTTATACATATAAGACTATATCACTGTGTATACTAGAAATACGTTACCAGTCATATTCATGATAACTGTTACAGGTGTGAAGCAGTCGAATATTAATCCTTTTGCACCAGTCAGCGGGACAAGCAAATAAAGTAACCATCCGCAAAAGTAGTACACAGCCAAAACAATTCACTAATTCAACAATGCGATGCACATAGTACTCTACTAAGCGTCTGAGTCACACTGGACAAGTACTAGCTAGAGGAAGTTTTCCTCGCGCATTCAAAGCTAAGGCAAAACTGCCAAAGTGTACACCAAAACAGACAGATGAATCATACTTGCAATGCGACAGGATGCAGTTTGAACGGTTGAAGTAGTTTGGGGTTTTCCCTGTCTAGCTCTGTATACACAAGGAACAAACTTATTGTCCAATCAAAAGTCGAATACTTCGGGCTGGGATTTCCCAGGAAGTTTTATATTTTGGCTACAGCTCTACATATATTTGGAGACATTATTTCTCCGTGATAAATAATTTCGCGGCAAAATTATTCAAGTGCCTTAGCGATAAATTATAGCTCTACCAATATAAATAAGCAACAGTTGTTTCCTCAGTTAATGTGCTTATCAGCATATACGTAGTAGCAAAGAATGAGCTCATAAGTCTGAAATAAAGGGCCAATAAACAATGCCTCAAAACACAACTGAGAGACGCCAGAACACATCTCTACCATGACTCATTTGATTAACACATTCATATATCTATTTTCATTGATGCTGCATGTTCCTGCCACAAAGGTCAAAAATTATTTTTTGTCAGTGTTTCTTTAATGTTTTGGCAAAATTGGAAACTGGCATAATTATAGCCCTTTTTTAGACATCTTATATTTTTAGAGATAGAAGAAGCATTTAACAGTTGTTTATGGAGAAGGTCAGGTTACCCGTGATGACGCCTAGATAATATTGGTTGCAACTACGAATTTGACCATTTTCCCATTGCAGCCACCAGTCAAACATTAGGAAGTAGCAGTTGTTTTCAACCATACAAGAGTATTGACAACAGATTAAGGCTAAACATCATGTACACTGTTCGTGGTAATTGTTATAAACCAGTATACATGTAGTTTGATGGTTAGAGCTATAACAATTGTAAGGGTTAGAATGGGAGGTAATGAAAGGAAATGCTAAAAGGACGTCCATAAAAAGTTGTTCAATTTTTGTCAAAATTTGTCAAATCGAGTGATGTTAAAAAAAAAATGAAAAAAAAAAAAAAAAGTTGGGACTCAAGCCTTTGAGGAGAAACACCAAATTCTAGTTTGTTTGTGTTTTTAAGAGGAATTCACAGCCCATTTTGACTTTAAAGATATGGTATATGGACGCTGAACCTTTGAACCGTACCATTTAGGTCTAGCAACTAGATTACTTTGCAAGTATTACATTGTCAGGTATATTTGATTCCAGCACAAATAATAAATGACTATATAACAGCAGTAATAAAAGCAGCTCACTTTCATATATTGCATTTTATATACTGGAATCTGGCCATTAGCCTGATCTCAGATATGCTATTTTTGTCTTATTTTAGTCCAAGTAACTTAGCCGCTGGCTGCTGATGCAGTGGCGTCTATAAGGATTTAATCGATTTTTTGTATCACTCTCTGTATTAGCAACTTCAACTACTGTTTGTGCTATATAGAAAGAAATTTCCCGGTTGCCATGGATATTGATTGTGCCTGACGCCATGATCGACATTGATCTTGTTGATGCCGGGCCACAGAAAAACGTCAAATTTAACATCTGAT
>JAAUYG010099421.1_pt1 | contig 15299 bp, 17 predicted proteins | sample 7278091 | NCBI WGS metagenome assembly JAAUYG01 (sample SAMN14350201, study PRJNA611818) | marine sediment metagenome | isolation source: surface marine sediment (0.6m) | place: French Polynesia: Moorea | collected 2018-08 | reverse complement strand
TCCACAGAATTTTCATACTCATCGACATAGGTATTCTATTTACAATTAGTAGCAATGTATAACGTTACCCTGGAATGACGTATTGCGTACGGTGCAACCAAAGTTTCTAACCAAGCATAATAGGCTTATAACGTCATGAATTTGACTCTTGCTAAAAGCTAGTTCTGACGCTTTTAAACATCAAGACAAATACATCAAGACAAAATAGTCATGAGTAATTTCGTCACAACTGGTCCTCGGATTAATCGTTTTTTTTCCGATGTGCATTTAATCACATAACTTATAACTTTCAAGCTCAACGTATCGTGCACCCTATTTTCTGCTTATTTAATATTTCATGACCTTCTATAAAGGAATAGTTGATACAACATAACATGAATAAAATACATTAATATACAATACAAAATGTGTCAATAAAGTTTACTATAGTAATGGATTTGTCATACTACCAGTATTCAGCAATTAATTGCGCTATTCCTATTATCACATGACCATATACGTCAATAAATAAGTAATTTTTATCCGACTTGAAAGAAAAAAAGGAATCAGACTCGGGCTTTGTCCACGGCTTTGGTGATCATGTCTTTTGTTTTGGCCTAATTAGTTAATTAGTTAGTAATTAGTATTTACACACCTCTACGTAATGACCTTGATATTCTCCATTTAAAAGATTCTTTTATTTATCGTTGCCAACAAATACTAGTAATTGCCGTAAGGCCTAACGGGGTTTGGATCATACTTCATATGTAGTTTTTGACTCAATGTAACAGTTACTTAATTGTATTATCTATTTATAATTATGGCCGTGGGTTTCATGTTTTTTTTTTTTTCCAAAACTCCTGTATATTAATTATTCCACTGATTTGCACTATTAGATATGAACTGAAATATACATACCACACATGCATACATACCCCGGATACATTCATATATGGTGCATCCATCCATCCCTCCCTCCATCAATACACAATATATATTAAGTAAACTAAAGTGTGCGAATATACCATTTCACCACCTCGGTGTATACGTCGTGTCATATTGTGAGACATTAAGTTTTTTCACTAGTTTACAATAGAGATAACACATACAGCATGAAATCAATGTAATTCCCGTAGCAAAACCAAATTCTCCAAACTATACCTATGACAAAGCTAAGTCCGTCAGTTACCAGTAATCTATCAGCTGTTGCTTTTTTTTACAGAATTGGCACCTGTTCATAGGTTTGAATGAGCAACAGAAAAGTTACTGTGGTACTTTTGCTGCCAACACGGAGATGCCTGAGCAGTAGCATCCCACCCAAAGTTCTGATTCAACTAGAGTACTGTCAGATAACAACACGAGATGACCAACGTATAGACGATGACGGAAGTTCCCCTTGCTATCCAGTACATGCACCCAACTACAGCCTTCTGTGACCAGAAACCTGGAGTGTCCGTCTGTGGTTATGCCGTATACGCTATTTAATACCCCTGGTGTTTGTAACACCCGAGCAGGGATTGCCTCCTCAATGTGGTGCATTACCAGTGTCTTCCGATCATAGCAGACTAGAATGCTGTCTCCAACAACAGCCACGCTCGTTATTATACCGCCAAGGTCCTTTGGTTTTTGGAACTTCATGATAACGCTGTCCGTTGTCACATTGACGAGACAGACAGAGTCGTTCTTGGCATTGCACACAAGCAGGGTAGTCGGGGAATGAACGGCAACACTCTGAGCGACCTCGACACACATCAGCGGTACCCTGGCTGTCTTCAGATGATTGTCCTCACACCGGTATACCCACACCCCATTAGAACCACAAGGTACATACACAGAGTGCGTGACACCGTCAACACGTGGGCAGCAGTGGTGAAAATCGGTACCAGCAGCTGTTATCTCTGTTAAGTCCAGTAGCTCCAGTGCACGAGCCCCTATTTTGTACATACAAAGGGTGTACTTGTCCTCCTGGGAGTGCGACTCAACACAGTACAATTTATTGTCATGGTAACAGAGGCCCCACAGAAAAATGGCAGTTGCTTGGTATTTTGTTGCCATACTGAGCTTTTCCCATTCTACCGGCGCCTGTAACAAAAAGAAGGTACCACTTATACACAAGTGTCTCAACGATCTGGAACAGGTCCAAGTAACATTTATCTTTTGCTTATTTTCAATAAGCAGAAGATCAATGCCATTTTCTCCGCACTTTATTCTGGTATTCAGAAAATAATGTATTTTTCATGGTAACTTATAACTTGATATACACCCGGAAAGAGAGAATCAGAAATTGAATTTCAAACTTTTCTAATAGCAAAACAATCCCACCCCATGATGTGATCTACGATGGCCTATAATACTCCGATTCCATCTGTTAATCATGACATCATGTATAAAAATACCCTTTTCAAGGCAACCAATAGGTATGATAATTAATGCTATTGCCGTACGTGTTTTTATTTATAAAAATGCTTTTTTCAAGGCAACCAATGGCTATGGTAGGCCTATTGGTACCATAAGACATGGATTTGGTTCCCCTGAAGCCAAAATCCTAGCGACCGAATGGGTCCTGATGAAGGCGTTCATACTTGTTTTATGTTAATAACTTGCATCTTTAACTTGCTGTACTAGCTTAACTTGTTGGGGTGGGAACTCACTGTGTACTTCAACTAGTCATTAATGTCAATTTGTTCAGCTAGTAATTTATAGTTAAACTACGTCAAAGGCAAACGTTGCTATCTTAAGATCAACTTAATCGGTGTCTTAAGTTAATTTAATCAGTTATACCTAGTGAAACAAACACACTGCCTATTCCCAGCACATTGATTTTATGGACAGTATATTGTTAAAGAGAACTTACAAAATAAGTTGCACAAGCTATACATACCAGCAAATAATCGAACTTCATTTGATGAACAATATCCTCGTTGATCTCTGGAACAACAAATACTGCCTTGTAGATAGCTCTTGAAGCCAGGAAGACTTCGTATCGTGGGTTATAGATACTCATGTCAGGCACGTTAGATCCTATTTGAAAGCATTTTCGAAAAGGATGGACAGACCTTTTTCTTGTCTGTTTGTGTGAAAGGACGAATACACAAACTGCAGCATCTAGGCCAATAAAACGCTCCACGCAGTCCACAACAACTCCTGATCGAGGGAAAATATCGGCTCTTTGAAACCTGAAGTCTGGGATATGATTTGCTAAGACCAGCTTGCATTGCTCAATTTCATCGCCTGCATAGTGAGGGTCGAGCAGGATTGCTATCTCCGTCGGGTTGTATGCTCTCAGAGAGCGAAGATAAACAACTAGTCCATTTTCCGGGGTATCCTCCCAAAGATTTGTTACTCTGATGCATTCAACCCCCTCGCCATTCTCTCCATTTGCACTATGGATCTTCTGGTATCCATCATATATGTCCTGGATGGCAGCCTGCAAAAACGATACCACTTTCCTCGTGTTGCGGTATATGTCTGTCAAAGGCAGTTTGGCAGGAGCTGTTTTAAACACCTCACGTGTAAGATCCACAATGCAGTCATGAATAGCGCGCTGTCGTTTTCTGTTGAAGGCCTGGTAGTCGTTGTCAGCGAAAACGAAAAGGGACATGTTCCGGGATTTCTTCAGGAGTTTGAAGAGCTTCCCAAGGGATGCTCTGCTGCATGTAAAGTTATGACAGTCATCAATGATGATACACGTCTTGTTTTCGAAATTTCCTCTTTTGATTTCCACCAGGAGCTCTTGATCACAGGAAACACGTGTTCCGGTGCACTCATTGAATTTCAGGAACTCCATGTATTCTTTCGTGGTACAGATGTACACACTGTGGTCTTTGCCATACATCTTGTAAAGACAAATGGCAGTCAAACTTTTCCCGCTCCCAGCCGGTCCACAGATGTAGTTCACCTTCTCCTTATGCATCAGCACCTCAGCTTGCTGTGAAGAGAGCATAATACTGGTGTGGTCATCAGCACAACGCTTCAATGGGGATTCCTTGGAAAGAATGACCATGGCAAGTGCCTGCTGCAGAGTTACAAAGTCTATAGTCTCATTTGCCAAGTTCAAACTTGTCTTTGGTGTCTCTTGAGTTTCTGACAGAACAATAGCATTCTCTGTAGTGTTTGATGTATTGAGTGAAAAAAGACGACAGTCGATCAACAGATTTGACAAGTCGTTACCAACAGTTTCCTGTATGAGCTGGTACTTCAGCATGCGACCAGATGTCAGGAGATACTCCATTTGGGAAGTGGAAGTTTCTTTATCACGGGCATCCACAATAACCCAGAAAGATATCCTTCCTGTATTCGTGACAGTCACTATGTCACATATATGTCCGGGGGGCCGCGCTTCAGTCTCATCAACGCCTGATATGAGGAATCTCCATGTTCTGCACACAGTAGCAAATCCCGGATCAACAGTTGTCACTGCGCTCAGTGTTTTTTCCATGTCTTCTTCAGACTCAAACAAGTATTGCACGGAACCTCTATCGGGTGTTATGTTCATTGGCTGTGTTGGTTGCCACATTGGACAGGATCCAATGATATCGGTTGTCACTTCTTTGATATTGACATACTTTTCCCAGTTCTTCGTATTTTTTGACCAGTCTAACCTATCACATTTTGAGAAGTCCACACTGACTTCATCGGCAGGCCCCATTTCGTCATTGTTTTCCAGTGGTAGTACGGAAATCGCCGAAAGTGGTACAATGCTGTCTGTGGAAGTCTTTCCCCTGTCTGTGGGTGTCACCACCATGCTCTCTGTGGAAGTCATCAGGCTGTCTGTGGTTGTCACCTCGCTGCCTTCACATATCACCACGTTGTCTGCAGGTGTCAACACACTGCCTGCTGGTGTCACCATATTATATGTGTTGCCTGTGGGTTGTCTTCCCAAGCTGTCCATGGGTGTTTCTATAGGTTGTACAGCGTTATATGCTGACACGTTTTCTGAGACTGTTGTCACATTATATGTGACTGCTGTTTTTTCATCTAGTTCATTGTAAGATCCTGGTAGATTTGTGGTTCCCATTTCCGTGTTGCACGCGTACATTTTTGGTATATCATCCACATAAACCTGTCCAGACAGATCAATCTGAAACTGAACGGGGCTCCAAAACCCTATCGTCTCAGTTGGTGGGTATTTCAGCATGTCTAAGGCCTTGTACACACGTAGCATGGCCCACGACATCCTCGTGCCTAGTTGCACAGATGTGTGACTTAGTCTCATCTTTGGTGAACATCCAAGTCTCCTGCTAAGCAAAGACACCAACCTCTGTTTAAATAATGCTAAGTCATCTTCTGCGACCTTTTCCATGGATTCAGTCATCAAATAGATTACTCCACCACAGCTGTTGCACAAGGAAGAGAATATGCCAAGCAGCAGATGTATATTCTTGTCAAAGATGGGGTGTTGCCAAGGATTGACATTCATTTCGAATGAATACTCCCCATAGTCCAACTCTCCTCGGAAAACGGCACACCTGTTCAGTTCATCTATAAACTCCTCAATCCTAAGGTGTGGTAGAGCCTGCAACAAAATGCCAATAATAGGATAAATCGGGTGCGACACTCAATTCATCCAAGGTTTTTTTTCTTTTTGTGATTTGCTTTCATGAAGAAAAATCATCGACACTTGAAATCGGGTTGCATGTGCACTGGATCTATGTGTCTTAATTACAATAGTTTTGCTGTAAATATATATTGTCTGTACTTCATTTACACTTTCCCTTTGTGCGGCTACTACATCAAAGATTAAATACTTGGCTAACAGTAATATTCTGTAGGAATAGTATAATTTATGTTCAGTATGTTTAGTAAAAATGATAGGATTCTTATTTTGAAACAGCAATTATTTTCTACATATTTTATGCAGTACTATTATCTTCTCACCTTAGTCATTGCCTCGTGTAAGAGCATTCTACATTGCAGAGAAACATCCCTGGCCAGTGCCTGTTTATTGGATACCACTCTCGGGGAGATGGAAAAGTGAGAAATGTAGATTCCCCTTAGAAGGGCATGTTCTGAACTGTAGGATTCGGGATTTCCCAACACTTCAAACACAAGATATATCAGCTCCAGTACTAAATCCATGTTCTGTTTCGGTGCAAACGCTCCCTTTCTGCTGGCAGCAGCTGTAAAGAGGATGTGCTTCATGGCTGCATTGTTGATGGAGATGTTGCTCTTTTTGTCCTCGTGGTACCTGCCCCTTTCCTTGGCTGGGATCCAGATATGAGCGAACCTCATCTTTCTGTTGAGTGTATAAACTGCCGACGTTATATCTGCTTCCTGACCTGGCGTTAGCTTATCCAGTTCTTTGATGATATCTACGGCACAAGGGGCAAACATGCCATTCTCATAATTCCAAGCTTTCAGACGACTAGCGAGTACCTTGCAGAAGCACAGGGCCATTTTTACCGGGGCTTCTGGCGACAGGACACGAAGTGTGTCTGCTTCAATCTGTGCCGTAGATAACCTCCAGAGATTCTCTGTGGCGTCTGGAATCAAATGTATATCCCCTGGTGGAAACATCTTGTCCGGATTCTCTGCAATGATTGGTTGGATGGACTGCCTCAGCTCTTCTGTGATCTCACCACTGTCTGTGAACACCACCACGGGTGTTATATCCCACGTCAGGAGGGTTTTGTTTTTGGAAAGAAATTGTGACGTCACAGCTGGTCCATTGTACCGAACACCACTGTACCCTCTACCCTGCAGACCTGAGCAGGTGTTAGACCCACGACGACATGCAGAAACTGAATCCACAGAATAGTGACTCCCAATTTGGGACCTATATCCCCCATGATCTAAGCAGTCCGGGAGTCTCATCTTGGACACCAGTTGACAATATTTGTCAGCAAACTGGTCACGTATACTTCGCGGATGAATCTCTTGCAGAACTGGACCCTTTCCTGAGTACACGTGATAGAACCCTTTCTTATCTTTGCTTTCTCTCACTGTAAAGTGATGTGCTGGAATGACATAGAGGCTGTCCATTTCATTCACGGCATCAACTTTACTGCCATCCCAACATGATCCAATGTCCTTCAAATCTCCAGGCATTTGGATAGAGTCGAATGAAAACAGCCTGGAAAGTGTGCATGCCACAGTCCGACGATACTCTCCAAAGTTTTTTACGAGCTCCTCATGTTGCTTCAGTGCAAAGTCTGCGGCGCCTTCTGACAGCCTGAAAACGTCCACCTTTCTTGCCCAGCGCGAGAATTCCTCTGTAGAGTAGCCTGGAGGGCCAAGATATCCCTCTTTTGGCTCACTCAACTTAGCATCATGTACTGCTCGATAGTACAATCTCTCTACCTCTTCCAGGGTCGTCATCTGTAATGCAGAAATGCAGAAATGAGTACTGCTGCTGGTAGTGGTGATTCTGCCTCACCACAAACAGAACCACAATTAAATGTTATAGTATTGAAGTGACCATGTCCATAGCATGGCGGAATCCCTCACCTAACAGGTATTCAGTATTTTTCTTAATATGTCCTTAGTGTATTTTAACTCATGCATGTTTAGATTTGTAACACAGAATACACGTGCATTTAAATCTCAGGCCACGATGATGGAAAGCAAATATGGCCTAGGTTTGGACTGAGACTTGCTGGGATTTGGTCACTAGGTGGTGCAGTATTGCTAACTCACTATACAGTAACCCATTTGTGGTATTATTTAAAGTATTAAATCTTATATTCTTGTAATCTGAACATTAGAAATAATTATTTATGCCTAGGAGAGTACATTATTACTATTTAGTTTCTTTCTTCACAATACAGTAGTGTTTCTGGTTATATCAGCCCAGGGTGGGCATGGAGGAGTCTAATTTTAACCCATAACTTATAGATTCACGGGTTGGCTATAGTGACTCCAGAAGGGCACATCAAAGCCTTTACTTGAGGGCCAATCGTATCTCAACCAGAGATCTTGGCCCACTCTTCAACAGCTTGAGCTGTGGAGGCGGCTATGGCAGTCAATCCAGTTGATCTCAACCTATAGGATCCTGGAAGAGCTCCTGCTAGCCCAGCAGCAGCAACCGTATCTAAACCAGAGATCTTGGCCCACTCTTCAACAACTGGAGCAGTGGAGGCGGCTATGGCAGTCGATCTCAACCTATAGGATCCTGGAAGAGCTCCTGCTAGCCCAGCAGCAGCAGATGCAGCAGTAGCAGAAGACAACCACACTGGACGGGAAGGATGAACCACAGGAGACGTGTACCAGCCAAGGACAGACGTGCGTGGTGGGCGAGCAGCACTCCCAGCGGCTGCCACTGATTGGAAGGCGCAGAGCCGGTCACACCAGTCAGAGTGGGGCAGCTGCCCATGAACATGGCTGGATGGAATGGGAAGTACGGCAGCCGAGGATGGACGTGGGAGAACAGCAGACGAAAGGTGCCAAGCCAGCACCAGGAGTACTCTCTGCCAGCCCCACCATTCCACTCAGCGTGGGCAGCCCCCCATGCACACAGCCAGATGGACGTCAGTGCCACCTTGGGCACTGGATGGCAGCTGCCTCGGGAATGGCAGAACCAGGAAAGCATCTGTTACTGACTGGAAGCCTGGACCTGGAGGTGGGAGAGACCAGATATGGTGGTGGAATGCCACAGGAACTGGAGACGTCTATCAATGGCGGTGGAGTGCTGGCCAGGAGCTGGAGACTTCTACCCACAGGCATAGTCATGGAGGGGCAGTCGCCTGCTAGGCAGCACGCACATACTTTTGGTGCTTGGGGCTCCCGTTAGATGGGGGGGAGCAGGTGATCGGCTGACATGGCAGTAGGACATGGCGATGAAGTATGTTGGATCACCTGCAGCAGGGCACAGAAAGGCCAGGGGCTTGGGGCTGGCTTCCGGGGCCTTTGAGCCCAGCACTGGATGCTGTAACTGGTGAAGCTGTGGAGGCTGTCAACCAGCACCAGTATATGGAGGCAGCCGATCCAACTTTTCCGTCCATTGGGCACTGTGCGGACAAGCCTCTGTCTGCCCATTGCTCTACTGGGCTGGGGTATACCCTGGTACTCAAGGATACAGAACTTAGTTGAAATGTGATTCGAGAGGGATTCGAACGGTGCACTTAGGAAAAAAGAGTCTTGACGGAAAAGGCAAATGGAGATGCAGCACCGTAGCCCAGTACACTACTCACTAGACCATGAGGGACAGCTGCTCTGCATGGTTGTTCTGGCGGTGTGTGTACGTGCACTTTGGGTTATACACACTCCCTGTGTCCGTCCATTGCTCCACTGGACTGAGGTATACCCCGGGGTACCGGGGTTTATCCCAGTCCAGTGGAGCAATAGGCGCCAAAAACAGGCATGTCCGCCCAGTGGGACATTGGCAGAAAAGTTTGATTGGGTCGTGGAGGAGTGGCCAAACTACAATCAAGAACTGGTGTATTGCTACAAGGATGGAACTAGGGCCAAGGAGGATTTATGTCGGTTTTTGGATCCTGGCAGGGAGGTTAAGATAAGCCCGGGGCTGATAGTTTTTTTTAGTGTATAGGGCACATCTGCTATTGGGGAGTTGTGTTATACTGAGAATTGTGTTATACTAGGAATTCTGTTGTATTGGGGAATTGTGCTCTATTAGGAGGAAATTGTGTTGGCATTGCATTATATTGGAAATACTAGTATATTGGAAATGGCATGTTAATTATATAATACTGGTTTTTGCTGTACATTGTGAGTCAGAGAATAAGTCTCACTGCCGCATTATGAACAGTGAGAAACTAGTATTAAAGTATGATGTTTTCTGTTATTGGCTCTTGGAGGTCAGCAGGAATTTCCTTCAATGCACCACACCAAACGTGGACGTTTAGTGGTCAGAGCGCGGAGTGTGTGGCGACCTCTTGTTTCACTCGTTACGGGCGGACGGGAACCCTGTGACATGTATTGTCCCCCTGGAGGGATGGGACGAGTTGGAACAGAGTCAGGAGATCAAGCTGACTGCACGCTCTTGACCGTACATTGCCCCACGAGAGGCTGGAGCAGTTCGGGTCTTAACGAGAGAGATAGCCAGTGTTGGAATACCCTAGGGGGCTCAGACACCAAGCATCTAGCCACTTCAGGTGGATCCATACAATTCTCCCCTTCATATCACCCATTTCCTACCTCTTCCAATCGAGAGGCAGGTAGGGTTGTGCTTTGGGATAAAGACGTCAGTGTTTAGTCACCTCGTCTTCTTCTTCTGCCCCCCCCCACGGAAAATCATGTAGATCACCATGGCTGAACCCAGCACCCTGATTTGTAGTGGGTAGGTTTGAGTGACTCTCCGACTCGGAGGAATCAGCAGTGATGTCCATGTCCTCTGGCGGGTAGTCACTCACACCACCAGGGATAATGCTCAGCTCTTCAGACTGGTCCATAGGCTCTGAAGTACAGGGAATAATAATAATCAATAATCTCCTTGTCCTCCAAATCAACTGGTTCCTCACTCTCGAAGCCCAGAGGATCAGAGGAGATGAACCCAGCAGGAATGAAGGAGTCATGAGCAACACTCATGTCGCTCACGTCCGAGTCGTGATCCACACATGCGGCCAGATGTATCCGGGTCCCCTGGAGCGCATGCACCCCCCCCCCCCGAGTTCTCAGCCTGTTTAGGCTACAGCAGCAGAAGGCTCTCCAGTCATACCATTTGCACCAGCTGCTCAGACATGGCAAGGTCACTGTTCGAGAGTCGTGCTACCCTATTTTCACCCATGGAAGGATCACGGGGGAGATGTAGCTGGGCGTGCAGCTGTTAGACGATCATGCTCGGTGGTTTGGATGGGTCAATATCCAGGTACGGCCCTTGCTCGCCATCACTGCTCTGAAACAGAGCATGTGACGCACACTCAGGGTAGGGCAAGTCACTCCCTATCTGGGTGCCAAGTTTCATGCAAGTGGGGCCTGGATCTGGCCCTACCTCACACTTACAGTGTCACTGTCTGAATCTATCGCTGAGTACACTTCAGTGCTCACCTCAAATGACTGAGCAGCCTTTTCCTCCTGAGTTACAGGGGTAGGGCTGCAGGGTCGAGCACTGTCATGCACAGGCAAGTGTTCCTGCTGAGTGACAGCTGATTCAGTGACTGGGGAAGTCACCCTGGGTTTGAGTTCCCATGGGCTGTGTCACTATTTGAGGCATAAACTGGTCAGGCCTTGTATTCCAAAGGGAGAATGTGAGGGTTGTGTAACGTTCCCAATGTTCTCTTCTCCTGAGTCCCCAGAGTCGTCAGACTCAGAAGAATTCAGGAGACCTATGTCCTGTGGCCTGCTATCGGGTTGAGGAAACAACCGAATTGCTCCTCGACACTTCCCTGTGCTGGGAACAGACCCAGGCTCAGGCCCTTTAGACAACGGGTTCTTTACCCCCCGTTGCTTCTTGGGCTTCACCTTTTTCTGCTTCTGTCCCTTCCCTCGAATGGAGTGAGAATGTCATCGTGTTGCTATGAAGGCGAGAAGAGATAGTACCATTAACGCGCTCCGGCTCCTGTCCTTGGACAGAAGCGTGGTGGCTAGAACTCGGCTGCATGCCAGAGCTCCCTGCCACTCCAGAGTTCGCAGATTCACAAATCCCTTCCCTCTCCTGGTTATCTTGCTCTGGAGCCAGATTCCCAGTACTCTCTTGAGAATCACCCCATGTTCGATCTTCCTTTGCTGACATTATGTTACCGAAATACTTACCAGGTAATGCAACAATTGCTAACTTACTTTTCACACAGCTTTAAGGTGGCCTTCCTGGATTCGAAAGACTGACACATGTAAAAGACAAGACAGAGATTCGCCAGCAGACTACCCCGCTGAGCCAGTTCTCATCCCGACAGCATGGTGTGAGTGTGTTTGGGGACAGCACTGCCTTGTTCATTGAAGGAGTTTAGCTGAAATATCAACCCCCGCACCTTAACCTGCATCTCGTGTTCCTGAGTTGAGAAAATCGGGAGTTTAAACTCAGGAGAAGTGACAGGACTCACCCCCGATGGGACACTTTGCCGAGGAAAGAAGAGATAAAACTATCAGATTGCCTGTTTAAACAACCAAACATGTGTGATGAATGACAGGATAGACTGAGAGAAAATCTACGCCAAAGTTATTGGGAGATTGCTGAGTGATTGAAAATTGTGTGCGTGTTGTACAGAATGTCTACAAGCTGTTTATTCAATGCTAGATAAGGATATTGCATTATGCTGTCTACCAAGGGAAACTTATGTACAGGAGACGTATGTTGGCCAGTTGGCCAGCTAAGGCAACAGTTATTTAATTTGGAACAAGTGTTCTTCGAGAAGTAACGGATGGGAGGGAATCGAGTTTCCATTTGAGCAGATCGAATTGTGACAGTCGTCATTGGAGCCCGAATCCCATGCCGAAGATGGTAGATTGGACCCAAAGTTATCTGAACGAGCTGTATGACCAGATTTAGTATCTGGGGAAAATCCAATTGCCAGAAATACGAATGAAGGGTACCCGTCTGCTGCTGTACCCCTCCCCCCAGCTTGAGCCAGCCTGCGGCCAGGTCAGCTGAGATGGTCCCGTGGCCTGGATGCGCCAATCAGAGGCTGCCCTGGCTGGAGCCTATGCATATAAAGCGGCTAGATCGTGGAGAGGAGGACAGAATGTCCACGGAAGCTGGGTGAGCAACAGCTCTGAGAACAAGCTGAACAAACACCGAAGTATGAGCGAGATGGAGATTGAAGAAGGGCCGACGGATCCCACCGACCCTGTGGATAAAACGTCACCAGCCGACAATGGCCCTGCTGACTTGACGCAGACAGAAACCCGGGAGATAGTGAGCACCCCGCCCCATGCAAGCGAGATGGAACCCATCATGATGAGTTCCCCTGTCATCACGTCAGGGAGGCAGTGTTCCAGACCCTGCAGAGGAGGCAAGAGAGGGACCAGCTGAGGCAACAGTTGGAAGACGTCCAGACGGAGCCCCCAATCGTAGCTACCCTCCCTGCCTCCACTTCGGTGAAAGAGGCCGTGAAGCCATGGAAGATTCTAGCAGATAGGTTGAACAGTGACGGTAAGAGAATCCGAGATGAACGGGCACTGCTGACCGTGCAGGCGAAACAGCTGTGGGCCAATAATCAATAACAAGCCAACAACTTGGCGTGGGCCAACTTCACGATTGATGTATGTAAGGAACAGCTGGCAAAGTTGAAGCAGGCATTTCAGTCCGCCAGCTTGATGCCGCAGTCTCCCGCTATGCCGCCGGGGACTCAGCTGCCCACACATCAGGAAATGGGAGGCCATGTCCGAATTTCCACAGACCCTTTTCCCTTGCCGGTGGCTATGCCTAATGGGCTGTTTGTGCCGCCCACGCTGACTCCGATATGAGACGTCACCCCCGGGCCACTTGACTCTGGCACCCCGACACTGCCTTGGCTCACACTCCAGCTCTCGGCCAGTATGGCCGCTCCGCGCCCGCATGACCAGGAGGAGGACATGGACTCCGAGCCCCAGGAGTGGCCAGAGTCCCAGCAGTAAAGCCCACCATCGGGTCGGGGAGCAATTTCTCCTGTTGCTCATCGCACAACCTAATATTTATGAGGAGAACAAGGTTAAAGGAGCCACACCAGTCGCCAACCTCGGGTTGTCGTCAAGCAACGTAAAGAGCAAGATCACCAGAAGAAGGATCGGGGATAACGCCCTATAACAACTTTGGACTTCGTTTTCCCAGCAGAATGAAACTAGGAGACTTTGGGAAAGAGACTTTGGGAAAGAGCCTCTAACAGCTACCCCACTGGACCCCGCTAAACGTTCCATACAGGCAGGGGCTACAGTCAAAAGAGGGAGGAAATGAGAGGTTACAGTCAAAAGAGGGAGGAAACGAGGGGTAACAGTCGAAAGAGGGAGGACACCCCAGTTACAAACTGCAAGAGCCCCCCCCCCCATAAAAGATGAAATGGACAGCGATCAAGAGTGAAACAGCGGAAGAAACATGAAGTCCAAGCCAGAGCATGCCCGTGGTGAGGCCAGAGGATAGAAAGGACAACCCGTGAAGCCTTCACCCTGTACAGAAAAAATGCCCTACAGTTGACTCTGCATCAGACAGATCCTTGATTTTTGTTTACTTCTCGCCTGCAGAGCCATGAGTTACCAAGAGCTGGAATGACGCGACCTTTCTATGCTGCTTCCAGAAGGACCGGAAAAGAAGGAAAATCATCCATTGGCATTGGTATGACTGTATGAACGACCTGTGAAATTGACAGGAGCAACCGAAACCTGTCGCAAACTGACAGGATGTGGAGGCAACCCCAGGCACCCCATGCCTGCGAGGAACGTGGGCTTGCCAACCGATTACCAAGGACCCTGAAAGGACTCTTCATTTTTCGCAAAGTCGAGAAGTTATCAGACCCCCGACACAGGCCTGACTTTGCCAGAATCCTGCGAAAAGTCGGACCCCTGACAAAGGCCTGACTTTGCCATATTCCCACGAAGAATCAGACCTCCGAAGGAAGAGCTGTGGGATACAGGACTTCGTAGAAGATAAACTTTGCAAGATAAGGACTTCGTAGAAGATAAACTTCACAAGATACAGGACTTCGCAGAGGATAAACTTCGCAAGATACAGGACTTCGTAGAAGACAACGCTTCGCAAGATACAGGCCTTGAAATTTGGAACTTTCACACATCGGACAGGAATATTGTTCTGTGGTGTTCTCTCTCTTTCAGGATAACTCCTTAAAATGGACACCACTTGGTTTAAGGTTAGTAGTATAGTGTTATATATGTTTTGTTTTATGGCTCTTTGGTGCAGAGACATTGCCCACCGAACTTTACAGAGCCTGGTAGCATGCAATACTGTGACATGTGCCTTATTAAACCCCGCCAGCTCTGCTGGGTGGGGTTTATTGCGATGCTGGGATTAAAATCTCTTTTGATCCCATATCAAAATCTCTATGATAAGAGATTTTGTTCCTATCTCTTATCATATCTCTAATGATAAGAGATAGGAACAAAAATTTTGAGCGGCTATAACTGCTTAACGGTGAGAAATAGACGTGTAGCTACTATTACACACTAATAGGAAGTCATATATGGGTAGTTAAATGACACCATCAGATTTGACCTTGAGTGACCTTTAAAGGTCAAACTCAAGGTCAATCAGATTTCAAAGCGTCATATCTCGCAATGGAGCAATGGAAAGCATATATGGGGAGTCCAAGGACACTGTCACATTTGACCTGGAGTGACCTTCAAAGGTCAAATTCAAGGTCACTCGCATTTTGAAGCCTTATATATCATAAAGGATCAGAGTAAGTCCATATGTTACTATTAAACATTTAATAAGAAAACATATATTGAGAGTCCAATGACACTGTCAGATTTGACCCTGAGTGACTTTGAAAGGTCAAATT
>JAAUYG010061993.1_pt1 | contig 15300 bp, 6 predicted proteins | sample 7278091 | NCBI WGS metagenome assembly JAAUYG01 (sample SAMN14350201, study PRJNA611818) | marine sediment metagenome | isolation source: surface marine sediment (0.6m) | place: French Polynesia: Moorea | collected 2018-08 | reverse complement strand
TGGCTGATTACTCATTGTTATTTCTAGCTTGTAGGGGTACTGATGGTCTTGAGTCGGCCTTAACTCCATATTCAGCACAGCACTCCATCCTCTCGAGGGAACAGTTCTTCGTCAACGCGGGTAAAGTCTAGGGGATCATCATGACTGAGAATGGCTCAGAACGTCAGGTTCGCTAGAATAAATGCTGCCATTTACCCGGACACTTCGACAGAATCGGGTGTGCTAGCAACGCAATCCTCATGATGCCATTGAAAGTGCTACTGCGTGACGGATAAGTGAGCAATTGTTCTGGACACCTTTGGTGAAGTTATTCATCTGACCAGCATTCTCTGTAGCAAGCAGTTCCGTTCCATTCGGCTGATACATATAAATCAACGAGCCTTGTGAACTAGCCGATGTTCAAAGTCACCAATTACCTGCCATGAGTGAATCCTCATCAAGCTGGTAATCGCATCAATTTCTCTTTTCCTCTAGGCAATGATTCGGAACAGGTATTTTACGGAAAACAATTTTATTTTGTATACCTTCGTCATATACACTCACTAAATTTTCCCTGGTTCTTGCCTAGAAAATGCTGTTTTGTACAGCATTGTTACATACACTCCCTCACGTTCTCCATGAATTGTGCTCTACATTTGACAACAATTCAGTAGTACTTGTCTCAGTAAATAAATGCGATTGGCGGCTCATTCATTTCTGAACACATTTGTTAATATTCGTGGACAAATACACGCGTACATGTTTCATAGGTTTGTGATACATTACATAAATATGAGTACGTCTTTGCAGGTACCGTACCTGATCGGGTTTCGCCACCCGTCCGCTCAGTAACGGGTCACAGTGTCCGAAATAGGCCACCAGTAGCATCCCGAGCAAAGCAATCAGACTCACAAAGAGGATAAAGAGGGGTATGTTAAGGTAAAGCGCTCTGGGAAGACAAAAATGAATATAAGAAATCAGTTTCAGACAAAAATATCTTGACGCATAGCAAAAGCACATTGGGCCAATGAGTCATGACTGTGTTTAGACCTGCTTTTACTTTCAGCCTGGTTTAAATCAGAGTGAAAAAATAAAATTGAATTGAGTTTATTTTAATTGATAATCTCTAGTTTTAGTTTAACCCTGTATAACGCAAATATTACTGTGTGTGGACTGTGTGCAAAACCAGGGTACGGGTAGTATTTATGGTCTTCAACTGGTGGTTCGATGACAGGAAACATGAACTTATTTCGTTAATGGCTTCCCCATTAAGAAGCCCAAAAGCATTGACACTCAGCTTGACCCAAACGTCACAAAATATGCAGGTTTATGGTTAGTAGGTATCCACCAGCATTGTCAATGTGTTACTCTACGATCAAAAAACGTTTCTGAGTTACAGAATGAATTTGAAACATATTCTCTTAACTTATGGATTTTTTAGATCCAATTGACATTTTTAACATCCAATTGACATATCCTGATTCAGCTTTGATTTGTTTACAAACTAGAAAAGAAAACCTGAAATAAACTCAGTTTTAGTTTAAACCAGGCTTTACTCTGACTTAAAACAGATTTAATTGTCAAAGCAGGTCTAACACACGCATGAAAAATGCTCATTGTATCATTATTACCCTGAGTCGACTACTAAACAATTTCACGTTTATTACATTTGTCCTACATGTACATTTAACGTTTAACGTTCTGGCAGATAATTACATGTATGATGGCCCAGTCAATTGTAAATAAAAAAGAACTCACATTTGAACGTCAACTACTTTCGGTAAAGTTCCGTATCTCTGCACCAGAGCCTGTGCTGTACCGTAGTAATTCAATACTTGGAAAAATCCCCCAACAACGTAAGCCATCACTGTGTTGCGGACAAAAGGGTTAGGGACAAAACTGAAAGTGAAGCCATTCCAATACATATAGTTACATTTGTAGAATATTTAAGATGTTCTATTGCCCTAATTTTATAGATAAGCAAAGGGGGGCACATGGTGCTTCTATAGTTAATCTGATTCCCTGTCTACTAACCAAAGCCCGAAAATGTATAACACCTAATTCGATGGTTCAGATGCTTAAATGCGACACTATACGACACCGAATATTTTTAAATTTGACACATCGACACAGGACGATCTTAGAATCAACATGGTACCCGCGATTGAGGCGACACACGGAACCTGTCTTTTAATCTCCGACAAACAACACCACACCCTGACTACAGGAAAATTGATAAAGGGGGGTACCACTTCTCTGTAAACCGAAACTCGGTTTATTTTCGTAGTTATCGAAATTTCCACAAAATTTTGTATTGGTTAGCTTGCCGGTTACGGACGCCCCGGCAAAGCAATTACATGTAGAAGTGCTTGGTGCTGACACAGTCAAGCTGAGCTGATAATGTACTGATAGCTAAATATAGGCACAAACTCCCAGCATTAGCGAGACGCACTCCCAGTGTTGCAGTCTGCCATGTTCCCCAGCTCTCCTGAACACTTCCTCAATTCCTCCCAACTTAGTCGAACCACGGATCAGCAGAGCTAACGTCCCAGCTAGCACAACAATGGCCTGTAGAGTGTCTACCCACAGGACGGCCTTCATGCCACCCTAAAACATGTTCATGGTAATCGTTACATCAATATATTATACGGACAGTGTTGCTTGAAAGCTGCTGACACTAAAGTAGGGTTGCTCCGTTGCAGTTCACGTTTAACATCTGTATCATGCCTTACAAAAGAACCTAATTTTCTAACTTGTTTCAGATCCAGATTCTGTATCCCTTACTAGAACGATGTCCGAATGTTAAAGATGTCTTACCTTCTTCACCAATAGAAAAATAGTACCCTTTCACAAATGTTGGAAATTCAGAAGCAAAAGAGTCTGAATCTGTAAGTATTGTCTACTATGTGGCCTTATATGTATTTTTTCTGCGTTTATGTGATTGATTGCCGTAATACTGGTATTTTGGTTCATGACTACAAGATAATGTATGTAACAATCACTGGGTGTCACTCATTATAAAGGCTGGTAATATCTTATTGTAATTGTAATTGGCACTTATACTCGAAATCAGGTGAGGGTTCTATAGTTTATGTTGGTTATTGGTTACTTGATTCGTACGAACTTTGCACACATTTGCACCATTGAATCCAATATATAACAAACACAAGCTTACCAGGCTGGTGTAGATGAGACAGATGACACCGATAAGAACAATAGACACCCACAATGGCAGGCCACTAACTGCAACGAGTACATAATGGTCAAAATACGAGTGACCATTTCCTTATACACACATTGGCAAGGAGTAAATACACGTATTGGCTTCACAACGGGCACCTGACTACGATGGCGTATTAGTGCCACATGTGAAAAAAGAAAAATAAGTCCTACGTAGGACTTAGTATGTCCTACGTAGGAGATAATAAGCCCTACGTAGGACTTATTATCTCTTACGTAGGACATAATAGAAAGTCCTACGTAGGACTTATTATATCCTACGTAAGAGACTTAGGACTTATTTTTCTTTTTTTGCACATGTGGCACTAATACGCCACCGTACCTGACAGCCTATCTGATTTTACAGCAAATCTTTAGCATAACACCACATATCATGTAACTGCACACCGTATATGTGGTAGTGGTAAAATGTCTTGTAGCTTCTGTCATCAGGCAAACACAAAAGGGCCTCTGGGACACCGTGGAACCCGCCCACCAGTTAAAATTGCAATGCTGTGTACATGCAGGGATTTCATTAAAATGTTCCCTGATATGAAACTAATCCGATGGCAGACAAATGCAATCTGTACTAGTAACCTTGTGTTTGCAATATCTAAATATAAAGTGTCTGCGAGAGTGTGAGTGTCTGGGTGAGTGTGAGTGGAACCAGAACAGGTATGTCCAATGATAATTCTGCCACTGCCACCATGCTACGACCGGAATGGCCGGACTGTTCAACGCAGAATTGGCGGCTACCCCCCCCCCCCCTCTCCTCACGATGGTACCAGGGTGGGCGGTCTATATCCTGACACACCACGCAGAAGTTGTAGAGAGGGCAGCTGTTGTTGCACAGCTTTTGCTTGGTCTGCCAGCCAAGCCGGCTACCCTCACTATAGCCTGGCGTTGGCAGGCATAACTTCTGCCTGTCTGCAAGGCCAGATACCGTGACCCTCTAGCCCGACGGATAAGTGGGATTTGCAGTAAGACTTTTATTATAAGTAGTGGGAAAATTATACAAAAAGCTGCCTTGAAACACACGGAGATGACAACATTGAGAAACAAATCTCCTATGTATGAGTACAATGACGCTTAATCATACATAGCAATACAAACTGACAATCGACGATCAAATACATGTAATTCTGAAGACTCATATTATTTTACGCCAAGCTAAAAAAATGCCAACGCACGTATTGCTTACAGCATTCGTTGCATTGGCGAAGGAAAAGATTATGCCACGCATGCTCAAGTACTGTCGTAAACGTACCTTGGCCCAATGCAAGAGACGGGGCATAGATCACTACGGCGCACACCATCACCTGAATGAAAGGGCATGCAGTGGGTGATTATTTTAACTATGGCACTCATCTATACTAAATAAATTAAGCAATATGTTTCCACAGCAGTGCGACCGAATGCGTTAAAGATTATCTGCAAGATACATCAGAGTGATAATTGAATCAAAAACGTAAGAAATGATGGAGTACCCCACTGTTTATTTCAACCAAATGAGCGGTTAGATATGTGACTTCAATAATTTATTTATTTATTTTATTTATTTATCTATATATTTAATTAAGAACTTATCTATATAGGGTAGACTTGCAAGCAACAACGCGTATTTGTGCCAAAGCTCCCTGTTGTAACAGTATAAAAATGCATGCAAACAGTACAAAGATACAGGCAAATATGAGACAGACATAGAATATGTAAATATTCCTCAATACAGTTTTTGCACACAGGTTTAATATCGCTTCTATAAACGCGATACATTAATTCAAAAATGCCTTTTCCATTTCATGAGCCTTTAACTGATACGGTATAATAGTTTCTTGCTTTACTGACATAAGCCGTATGCATTTTATTTCTTATGTGGAATACATTTACATGTATATCGTTTAACATAGATCTTTACAGAGAGCTGCCAGTAAAGTTAAACCCATGCAATACGTCCCAGTAATATTATATTTTCTTCCGATTAATAACCTACCCCGGTTATTCCATGTGCAACCGAACTGATGATCCTCATGACAACATGAAAACGTTTCTCTAAATACTGCAATTACAATAAGACTTTTATTAGAAACTAGTAAGATAAAAAATACTCTACACAAAATGTAAAGGATATCAAATACCCGTAACTTTTTTGTGTAGTGTATACATGTATATGCTACATGTATGCTTGCCACAGTGCATATATGCACTACACAAAAAGTTAAAGATATTTAATATCCATTATCATTTATCTAGTACATTTGATATATGTGAAGTTTGACTGGATATTAGATGTCAGTAGCTTTTGCACAGCATATCTGTCAGGTTATAATTTATTTATATAACCCCCTGGACGCCAGGGTAGAATACAACCTTTTGGCAACTAGCGCACCCAATATAAATATGTGAAAGAAAAGAAAAAAAGCATGAAAGAAAGAATAAGAACAAGAAATAAAGAAACCACATAAAAAGAAGGAAGATAAATAAAGAGGATATCACATAACAATATATTTAGTCCTTTTTCTGTTCTCGGATGGTTAAATATTGAAAAACATAAGAACGTCACGAGAGAGAGAGAGAGAGAGAGAGAGAGAGAGAGAGAGAGAGAGATCAGCAAAGATCTACATGTTACAAGACATCGGGTCTTTAATGCTACATGTATGAATAACAGAACGCATAATTTACATGTAGGCCATTACCTCGTTGGCACTAACCACCTTCATTTGATGGTATACTGGAGCAACGACATGCGCTACCACGGGCAGCGCCAAAACAATGCCAAGTGTGCTTGACCAAACCGCAACGCCAAAGTAATACAACTCCACAGGATTACCAAGAAAAGATCCGGCTGAGAACGTGGTCGCGATCATTGACAGAGACACTGGAATAACAGCCATCTTCCTTCCGGCCATCAGAAAATTTTCAGTCGTGTTTTTCTTCCGTTTCCAATCCAGGATGGCGTAGTAAACTCCAACCGTGCATGATAGGAACAGGGATATCCCTAGGACCAGATAGTCCGACCAGTCGAAACGTGACTCGGCCATTGTGAAGAAACTGAAACCTAATTCGATATGGCGTGGCTAAGAATATTGTGATATAGTGTTATACGTGCGCGTGTTTTATCGCGTTATAAGAAGCCAAAAATTGTAGTAATGTATCGGAGCTTACGAAAGAAAAGTGGTGCATCCGGGGCCAATAATGATCAAATAGGAAATTTCCATTGTCTAGTCTCGTTTCTGCTAGAAAGATAGGGCAGAAATGTAATACTATAATATGTTGACTGATGTATTCTACACCTTTCGGCGCACAGTCAGTAAGCAAGGCGGATCGTGAAAATGAGAGTCTTGCTATACGTGTCCTAGTATTCATGTAAAACCACAACAACACAGTCAAATAATTGCTAAACCGTGAGATTTCTTTGAAACCGTGAGGTTTCTTTCTGATACTATTAAAAGAGTGGGCCTGTCTATTTTCGTAATGTTAAGAAGTGAGCCCTAGCTATAGTTGTAGGTGGTAACAAATGTAATTTACAAAGTTACGAAATACCTTTGTCTTGATGTGCATTAAAGTCTTTATAAATGTACACTTACCCCCCAAAAAAATCCCTGAACGTGCAGCTCAATGCTATCACGGGTAAGAGTGATGACGTATGAATAATTACCATGTCTTACCTTTTTTCCTGAACTAATTATCGATTTAAAGCCTCAGTTGTCTAATTATAAGGCCACCATTGGAGCCTATTCGCTGGAGTATGATGACTTGGCAGATATAGGCGATGTCTGAGATGGTAGGTTGGAGCTAATATGCTAGGTTCTCGTGCATAAACATTCGGATTGGTTGTATTATTGGTTTCACTATGCGTGTGCAGGTGGGGCAACCAAATTGAAATTCAATTGAAAGATACCGTTTTGAAATCTAAATTTAATGATAAATAATCGATGAGGGCAAAAGCTAAATACTAAGGTTAAAATGACAACTCATCTGCTCTATAACAGTACATGTGAGCAATGTGCGCCAGTATAAATACACTCTTATACGACTTGTTCAGAGAAATATTGAAGACAAACACATTCCTTGTCAATTCTGTATGTCACCAGACCAGTGTGTTTGCAGCATCATATAGTTACTGCGTAAAGAAAAGTGATCTACTAAAAGGGTCGATTATTCAAATTAATGACAAAAATAATTACCTAAAGCCAGCAATAACAACCATAAAGCTATATTATTATATACCATCCATGGGTTAATTATAATAGTATGATTATTATACCTTTGTTATTTGGCACTTTATCAACTGTGTTCATAACTTGCCACGTATTTCATGTATTTGTATTCCATCTGTTCATGCCCAGTCAGGGGGCTGTGGAGTAAATGAAATGAAATTAATCCTGACTGAGGCATAAGCACGTGTTTTGAAATTGAATTTGCTATATTATTCTTTTCCGATAGGAGAATATCTTTACCAGTAAACAGACTCATTATAAATGTTGAGGCTTCATATTGCTCTGCGCATCCATATTATGTACATGTAGTTCTCCCAACGATACACCAGTCAATCAAATGGCCATGCCCAGAGTAAAGGTACGATGTACATTCTTGCCTGTCTGGCTGCTTTGTAATTGCAACCGTTTGAAGTAAAGGTAAGGTGTTTGAGAAGGATGACACTACCTTCGACATATCACGAAGGTCTCTTCAATGCGGAAGTTTTCCCCTTCAAACGGAAATTACATCCCTACGAATAAAATATTAAAAAGTGTAATATACTATTGAAGAACAGAAGCAGGTTGGGATGTGGTCAGTTTACCTACAGACTTAATCCATGACGATTTACATAAACAATGCAGTCTATATCATAAAAGAAAAAAAGCAAGATCAGCTACGCATTATTTCCGTAAATGCCAAAAACACATTTGGAATTATATATTTTGTGTTATCAAAGATCATATATATACCTTCGGAAGGTTAAGGTGAATGTTATACATTTAGTATTGGGGCAATAATGGGATGAGTAATTCCTTCTCCAGACCACAAGATTTACCCTCTTGAGAAACTATCGCGATACGTACATGTATTAGACATTGGACCTCTTTATTTAGGTCATTAAGTACATTGTAAAGGTAAATAACATCATTTCAAAATGTACTTCGATGCAACAATGTAAAGTCATTGAACTGTGTTACACGCAATAGTTTAGGGCACTGTGTCATAAGTGTAAGTAAAAAAAGGAACATACAGTAGGTTAAATGGTGGCATTTCGTGTAATAAATGATGTGACACTTGTTGTAGGGAGCGACCTATAGATTAATGAACCACCCGTACATGGCCAACATGTGCAGTCCTCTCAATCCATGGTCATTGTGATTTCAGGTACATGACTTCGTAATGTACATTACGAAATAAACTTGATTCACTGCATAATTTAGTTATGCTGTCATTCGTAAATCAGTGTTCTTTTCGTTCACTTCTGATGTCTTGTTCCTCTTAAGGAAACTGCTGATACAGTACTGCCTTCCTGACAAAAATTTTACAACCGGGTAACATAAGAAGAATCGCTTTGATACCTGGAAAAATAAATTCGTCCATTAGTAACATTAATTCACTATTTTTAATCGACAGATACATTTCAAACAGAAAATTTTCTGAACATGTTAATGAAAATGACAAAACAATAAAGACCGCTGGGACAGCCGAAAACCTGGCCTGCCAACAAAGTACCTTACATGCCATCCAGATTAATGTCAAATACTACTAAGAAATATATTTGCAACAACTGCTCGCCTGCCACTATTTATATGAATAGGCTTGACATTGTCCTTTCAATGTCACTCAAGGTCACGTCTAATGGTGCCATTAGACTCCCTATATATGGTTTCTTATATAATGTTTAACAATAACATGGGTCTTAACAAGGCTCCTTTTCGAGATACAAGGCTTTAAAATCTTGATGGCATTGAGTTTGACTGTTCAAGATCACTCAAGGTCAAATGTAACAGTGCTATTGGACGCCCCATATATGGTTTCCTATTAATGTTTGATAGTAACATACAGCCTAACTAGGCTTATTTACAAGATATAATATTTAAGTCTTCAAAAGCTTAGTGAACTTGGCTTTGACCTTTCAAGATCACTCTAGGTCACGTCTAATGGTGTCATTAGACTCCCTATATATGGTTTCTTATATAATGTTTAACAGTAACATGGGTCTTAACAAGGCTCCTTTTCGAGATACAAGGCTTTCAAATCTTGATTTGCCTTGAGTTGGACTGTTCAAGGTCACTCAAGGTTAAATGTGACAGTGCCATTGGACTCCCCATATATGGTTTCCTATTAATTTTTGATAGTAACATACGGCCTAACTAGGCTTATTTACAAGATATAATAAGGTTTCAAAAGTTTGGTTAACTTGACTTTGACCTTTCAAGATCACTCAAGGTCAAATATGATGTTGCAATTGGACTCTACACACGAGGTTACCTTTTAAGGTTAATTGTAACATAGGCCTAACTAAGCTCCTTTACGAGATATAAGGCTTCAAAATCTTAGTGACCTGATATTTGACCTTTGAAGGTAACTCAAGGTCAAATGTTGCGGTGCGATTGGACTCCCCATATATGGTTTCATACTAATGATTAATGGTAACATAGTGCCGAACTAGGCGCCTTTAGGAGATATAAGGCTCCGAAATCTTGGTGACCTTGACTTTGACCCTTCAGGGAAACTGACGATCAAATGTAATGGTGCGATTGGACCCCCCATAGTGACTTCATGTTAGCGTCTAAAGTAAGCATATGCCCATCTCTCACCATTTAGCTGTTATAGCCGCTCGAACATTTTTCTCCTATGTCTTATTTTAAAAAAAAGGAAGAACATCTACAGGACATATATTGAACAGGCAGCGTTCCAAGGATTCTGGCGTTAGTCCCTGGAACGGTTTCCGAGAGACATACGAATTTTCGACGTGGGACTGTGCCATAACATTTGATCTACTGTGCTTTGCTGTATGCAGAGCTAAAATTATATTGCATGCTTACATTTGCATACTTGTTGATAAGGGTGGGATTCCATTCTTTGTTGATTCCATATCTTTCATTTTGGAAAGGCAGCATCGCCCTAAGGTGAGATTTTCGAACAACAATAACAACAACAACAAAAGCAACAAAAATGTCTTCAGATATAGTGGCTATGTTGTTTCCCTAAACGTTAGCCTACATCCATGGCTTTTCAGAAACCTAAGACAACTTAAAGCAGAAAACTGAAAACTATCATTTTGTGTGTGAAAAGGTACGTTGCCAAGTGGAACCTATGAATAAGGAGATATCTGTGACTGATAAACAGGGCCCTGCATTTTTGTCCAACCCCATGCACTCAGCAAGAAAGAAGTCTACCAAGTCCAAGACTAGCCTCATCTCCCATCCATTGTCAAGGCCGGATTCAACGCATTCTATGAATCTATCCCTTATACACCGGTGAATCGTGCTACGGCCTCATTGGAAACTGTAATCAGTCAGGTATCAGATTCTCAATTATTCCCAGTATTTCCAATGTTCTGGATGCACTGTATTACTATGTTAACTGCTTACGTGTTATTGCTGAAGCCATCATTCCCACCAGCATGGTTATAATAACGCCGAGTGCTGTGTATAAGCCAGGCGCTAGCTCATACAGGTTCGAAATACTGAATCTGGAATGCGAATAGCTTGCTATAGTGTCTAATTTCTATTGCTATGATTCAACTAAAAAACACAATTATAGCCGTTGATTCAATCTTGTAATTATTTTAGTATAGCGCAACAACAAAACGTCATTAAAAGGTGTAAATTTCATATAAGGTGTGACTGGTTGTGGTAATTTCAAATGTGTTTTTATGTTTTAGTTTTGCCTATCTGCGATGACAGTGAGTCGGCACTGAAATTATGGATTCTGTGATAAACTACATGTATCCCACACTGGGCCGAACGCATGACTACGGCATTACATGTGCCACGCTCATCCATAAAACGTGTTAATAGGCTAATTCCCCTGATTTTTAACCCGTGTTATCTCTATCATAAGTATAGAGAGTAAAGAATGTTAAACCCAAGACAGCAAGTAGAAGAGACGTTAATGTACCTCTCGTCCTGTTCAGAAAATGAAGGTGTTGTGTATACAGATGTAGACGACAAAATGGTGACACTGTTTAGACTGGTCATTGAAGCCGCTGTATAGTTAGTGGTCCTTTCAGGTCCTTTGATCCATGTGTTGTTTCCTATCATGCAGCCATTAATTGTCAGTTGCAACGTAGTGGGACGTATCCCGGAAACCAGTGCCCCTATACCCCACCAGAGGCATATCACCATCGCTGTTACTGCACCAATCAGTGCACCCTAAAATAATTGTACATTATAGCAACGCAATACCGCACACACTACAATGTTAAGCATGTGTAGATGTGACACAAGGCATATGAGGAAGATAAGGAGGAGGGAGGAGGAGGAGGACAAGAAAAAGAAGATCAGCGTATGAGTGAGTGAGAACAGTTTGATATCGGTTTGACAATGTTTCGGTCTCATAGCGACGAGAACAATGTTTCATCAAGGTCAATGGCTTTAGCAATGACCAAGGTCGTGCATGAAAGTGTTTGGGTGTACATGTATGTACAGGGCCCGCCTTGTGTTGGGAGGGGGGTGAATCAGGCTTATAATCGGCTTTCAAACACGCATGGTCTTATCACCGACTGCAAGTTGGATTCGGTGGTGTATGCAGGTGTATGCATGGCGATTTAATGTGGACCTGTCTTGTTTGGGCAGAACGATCTACACCCGACAATTTTTTTGGTGCCAAGCCACCGATTCAATTCCGACACAGGTGAGCAGAAAGGAATCACTCAGACCATTTATACTGACTCCGAGCCGCCTAGTCGGACGCCTAACTCATTAATGCCAAACGCAAAGCTGAGAAGCGCACGCAACCCAACCAATTTCCAATTTTTTACGTCTTTGGTGTGACGCGGTCGGGGCTCGAACCCCCGCCTCCCGAGCGGACGCTCTAACCACTATGCTACACGTGGGCGGTAATACACGATAGGGTATGAGCCCCGGGAATGAACATTCATATATCCTCAGGCCTTGGGTCTAGTGCCACTGATTGAGTAGTATATATGTACCATGAGGACAGTTGTGGAATGTCGCAATACTAATCTAATAATCGATATATCGACCGATAAATTTAGGTACAGAAGGCAAAGAGTCTATTTACTGTATTTTTCAATTATCTCTGGAGTAGGTGTAAAATAAATGGACTAATAATTGCTGTAATTGATATGAGTTATTACGGGGATCTTTCTTTAAAATATATCCAGTTTCTGTGCATACCTTGTCCTGCAGAACGATACATGGAGTAGGCAGAAAATTAATAGAAATCCCTATTTTGTTTTTATAACTATAGCAATCGTTTGCCTCTTCTCATTGAAATCACCTCTCCGTGAGTATATTTGTTCTAATCAGTGGATTTGCCATGCCATACATTAGACCTGTGGCACTATGTGGGCAATAGATGAATGCATACGTAAAACTTTCTATATCAGATCTCAGGGACAACACCCTACAGTTAAAATATTTTATTTTAGCACTAGAGGTTGATATTTTGTGCAATCAATGTCGTTGATGTGTCATTCATACAGTCATATTTACAGATTTGAAAACCTGCACTGAGTTTAATCAAGATTCACAGTAACGACTTGCCAGAAAATAATGAATGCCAATCTTGTCGGGTAACCATTATATCTGGCTGACTAAAACCAAAGTACAATCCAAGTGAGCGTAAAGAATGTTAAAAACCCAAAGAGCTTCAGACGTTCCTCTCCATGCACTCGTTTTGTCTGAATGCATTATTAACGTATTACTGTATTTTACTTAACTTTATATTTTTTTATGTGACTGAGTACTTACCGGTATCTACCTGCTGCCCTATGGCAACATAAGTAACAACTTCAAATGCCAACAGCAGTCCGAACAGAACACAACCCTTTCCCATCTCTGCCAATTTGTGACTGGTCTACCCAGAAATGCTACATACAGTAGATAAAGTCGAGCCTTTTTCGGCCGACATTTTCCACTTTACTTGTAATTATGTCATTAACTTTTACTGTAGTTTATACATATGTGATGTGGATGATTCAGGCTCTGGCTATAACGTGGAAATTATATGTGTGCATTACATGAAAAACGTGGAGAGGCCACTTGGACCTGACATCATTTTATCCTTGCCACTTCCATCCATGCTAATAGCAAAGGTCTACTGACATTTGAAAACTGTCGGAAACTGTGATATAGACTATTATATGTCATTGCCTGTTAATATTCCTGTGTTGCTGTAAATGTTGCACAAAGGCCAAATAATAACCAACAGCAACCCCAGGTGAGGATGCTGTAACCATCCCATATGCTACTTAAATGTCAGGACACTGCCGTTCTTCTTTCTGCGTTGCTAGTCGTGAATAATAAAACAGAGTGAGTGATGACCAACGGCTATGTGGCGTCTTGGGGTTTCCACCTTGTGTTGCTCGTTGAACCACGCCCTCGTTTCTTGCCTATCGAACGTTGTTCACAAATAGTTATGGTGGAAAGCTTCCTAAGCAGTTGCTAGAGACCCGCAATGATTTCTAACAGGAAGCTGGACGATGTGCAACGCGCACCTAGCGCGACACACGACGCACAGCGGCGAAGTGATAAGCAGGATATCAGCTACTAGGCACCATATTATATATGCTGATGTACATGTAGCAATAGTTTATACCAGAAATTGTCCTAAACATACGTAACTCTCTACAACCACTTAAATTTACTGTGAAAAGTAGTATTGTTATTAGAAGGGATTTACTAAAAGGCTAAAAAGAACAGAACTGCCAGAAAGAAGAAGTAAAGGTTATATGTGTGTCACAAAATGTGAGGACAATTAACCAATGACATGAAGTTGAATCATGTGTCCGTACATATGATATATTTTTATTAATAATGAATGAGTCGTTTGAGAACAGATAGCGAGTATAATTCTGTACGCAAGCAAGTCATTCCTTGCTGGAGGATATCATATAATGTATCTCCATTACCCCATGGTATGCATACCTAAATACTGTATCTCTCGGGAAGGGGGGTGGGGTGATTAGGGTGCCCCTGGTCGAGTAATAAAATGCTATGCCTGGAGCAATTATAATGTTACTGGCGGCAGGTCTTAATGGCCAGGTTGCGCCAGCCCATGTAAGGGAAAGGGGAAGATGCTAAGCAATTAAACAATTTGCTCTAGGCCGTAAACCTGAGAAGGTGGAAAGTTTGTGTTTTTGTATGTTTGTGTTATTGTATTGTATGTTTTTGTATTTCATATTGTTTTTGAAGGGAGTGTGCGTGTATGGCATTTCACAACACACAAACACCCCTCTTCTGGGGTGTGTGCTTATATAGGCAAGCCAGGGCAATCGTAGTACATGTACGTTTACTCAGCGGATTTACACGAGGTAAAAACCTCCAGCCTTTGCAGGAGATACACTTCCCTGCAGAGGGGGATGAGAGGGCCGAAAGCACTACATATATCGCGCCTTCCTCTTAACGCTGATACCCTCATCGGTATAGTCCCCTAAGTAGGGAAGACCACTTGAAATGCAACCCATTGCTTGGGGGCACTATAAGTGAGAAAACGTTATGCTATAACTGTCAGGCTAAAACTTCTCAACGATAGAACTAATTAGACACGGATACAAAGTTTCTAACATAGATTGAATACAGTAAACTGATTCTGTAGCAGTAGTAATACTAACAGTAGTAGTTCTTCTTCTTCTTCTTCTTCTTCTTCTTCTTCTTCTTCTTCTTCTTCTTCTTCTTCCACATTATTATTATTATTGTTATCATTATTATTATCATTATTATTATTATTATTATCATCATCATCATCATCATCATCATCATCATCATCATCATCATTATCATTATCATTATCATTATCATTATTATTATTATTATTATTATTATTATTATTATTATTATTATTATTATTATTACAGTAAGATACAAATGCTAATAAATATAGTACTTTCTAAATGTTTCCCTCAAAGCACTATTCCCCTCTCTCCCACCCCCT
>JAAUYG010123943.1_pt1 | contig 15304 bp, 12 predicted proteins | sample 7278091 | NCBI WGS metagenome assembly JAAUYG01 (sample SAMN14350201, study PRJNA611818) | marine sediment metagenome | isolation source: surface marine sediment (0.6m) | place: French Polynesia: Moorea | collected 2018-08 | reverse complement strand
AGTAGTAGTAGTAGTTGTAGTAGTAGTAGTAGTAGTAGTAGTAGTAGTAGTAGTAGTAGTAGTAGTAGTAGTAGTAGTAGGAGGAGGAGGAGGAGGAGGAGGAGGAGGAGGGGTGGAGGAGGAGGGGGAGGGGGAGGAAGAGGAGTGGGAAGCGTACGAAGAGAAGAAGAAAGACGAGGAGCTGGAGGAGGATGACTTTTAGGAGCATACCATTTTCAGCTTGTGAATAAAACATTGTTTTGTTCCTATAATACATTTCTGAATCTTGTGTAACTTTTCTCTGATTTTTTTATCACACCACTAGGTATTGCGCCGTGGGACTAATGTTACTAGTACCGGAAGTCTTTGCCTTATTTAAAGGCGTGTGGCACGCGTCGTTTATCAAGAAAGGCAAGACTAGCGACTTCCCGAGCGCCGGGGCCTTTATTGCGGTAAGCCGGGCTTCAAATAAGAGCATCTGCATACAAGACAAAGATATAGAAATAAAAATTATAGACAAATTATAGCATAATAGTGCAGGTATAAATCTAAAGAATAAGTAGAAAATTGAGATGCCATGCGCTTAAGCAGGGTTGGACCGGCTTTAACCGGTGGCTTTTACCGAAGCCAATACGCCCAAAAGTCAATATTCCCAAAGTGACCAATACTTGTGAATACTTTTCTATATACTAAGATAAGGTGCAGATAAATAAAAAACATTTAAAAGTGGAAGTAGATTTTTTTAATTATCACCTATTTACGAGTATCTGGTCCTTTATTATCAACCAGTGTAGGCCGGTTTTAGCAAGTCTTAGCCCGTGTTAGCCGGTATTAGCCACTGGCCAGCGTTTTGCCAACCCTGACGAGAAGAGTTTCTTATTACGCTTATTACGCTTGGTTTATTTTAACACAAAATTCCTAATGAAGGACTCTGGTGACATGCAGTTAGTCATATTATTTTACCCTACATTGTAATACCAGTTTGTATGCGTATGTGTTTTTTTTTCCAACAGGGATCGCTGTTAAGCATTTTGGAAGGTGGAAGCTACGTTTTCTTTGTCACGGAGATCAGCCCATTGCTTCCAGCACCAGTTCTACTGCCACTGCTCAGTGCAGTGTTCGCCATAGGGTTCACACACGATCAGTGTACCCACAGGGTAAGTATAGAACAATGTTTACAGTTATACTTATTATCACACCTTAGTACACTTTAGTTAATATCAATTATGCTATGACATACTTTTATCGGACGCCATGCAGTTTAAAAATTTGGTATGGTTCCTTAATCTCCAAACGTTCTGAAAAGCCTGCTTCTAAGAGTAACTCTAGCGTGAACTTGATGTCAATTACTTCTGCCACCATAGTCTGGCCGAAGTCTAAAACAGGATCTGTTGTCTGCTTGTATTTTAGGGCTCTGGCCATATATCAGATCTTTCGGTGGTGTCAGAGTCGCACGATGGTCTGACTGATCCCGTTCCTGGAGAACAGCTTGATCCGGATGCCAGTAACAGCTGTGCTTGCTCAGGATCCTCCAGCCGTTCCCACGTACGGAGACTGAAATGCGTGCTCGGTGTAATCCTGTCCCTGAGCGGTATCTGGGGGTCGTGTGCTATCGCCATCATCCTGGCTCTGTGGATGGGGGTGTGGTGGGTTAGTGCTGTGTCCTTGCCAGCATCCCTGTGTGTGCTATCCCTGTGCTGGCATCCCAAACTCCAAGTCTATGTGGTTAGGTCGTCAGACGAACGGTTTCACGGACACTGGAAGGCCATGTTTCTATACACGCTCCTCAAAACACTGGCTATGCTGGTGGGGCTGAACCTAGTGCTGCTGCTCAGACTCGGAGATCTAGGATTTTTGGACTCTAGCTTCTTCTCCGCTGTGTGGGAAGGGTTACTGAGGTGTGGAGAGCCAGGCACGCTGTACCCCCTAGTGTCACTATTTGGTGGGAGCTTTATGGTGCACACTGTAGCTTACATTGGGGCAGCGCTTTGTCTTGCCAGGAGCTGCCTTACCCTGCCATCTGTGTTCAGCACGCCGCTGGCCACAGCAGCCATCATCTTTTTCTGTATCCCGACCTCCCCGACCACCATCCCCACGGTGTGTGTGAGCATGGAGACAGCCGTCTGGGTAATCTGGGCTCTGGCTGTTACAATCTGGTTGGCACCTTACCTCGTCTATGGTAAAAACCTCAACAGAAATTCCAAAGCCTTGCTCAAATCGTTCGACGACCTCTTCCTGCAGCCGTCATGGAATTCCGTGTTCCTTGAGCAGCATCTGTTCCTCAGCTACCGGGCTGCCGAGGTGAAGTCGGAAAGCTTGGGCTATGTAGCAGACTCTAGACACACTGCCACTCATACCGGCATTGGCTCAGACAGCAAGGTCTTCATCTGTACCACCATGTACAGGGAGGCCGATTTCGAAATGAGACGACTCCTCAAAAGCCTGTCAAAGATCTCCAAATCCAAACGTCTTAGGTCAGTTTATATGGAAGCTCACATCTTCCTGGACAACGGGGTCAAGGACTTGGACGTCACCGAGTTCGCGAAGCAGTTACTCTCCCTGTTGAAGGACACTGCAGGAGTTGAACACCCAGACCTGGCTGCCTACACCACACCGTATGGAGTCCAGTTCAGTGGCCGCCTACCTGCTGGCTTGCCGTTATTTATTCATCTAAAAGACGCCACCAAGTTTAAGCCGAAGAAGCGCTGGAGTCAGGTAATGTACATTTCCTATATCCTCAACCAGAGGGCAAGGATAGAGAAGACTCGCTTTCACGACACACCAGGAGAAGACATAGTTTGCCCCAAGCATGCATCCCGGTTACATGAGGAAGAATGCAGAGACGTCCCCTGTCATTGCAGCAGATCCCTGCGAAGAGCCAGTATAATCTACCCCTCTGACTGGAGCATGGCGACCACAAACTTCTCCTGTATCACAGAGACCACAAACGTCACCCTCAGCAGCCTGGAGACATCTAGCGTGTCCTCATGTAACACGGAGTCTATTGACACCGCTGAGTTCGAGGCTAGTGCTAACGACCCTGGGCATAGTTATGGTGATATGCCATTTCTGACCATTCCTGCCAGTAAAATAGGTCAAGGTCACGTCTGGCTGAACAAGGGTCACACGAATCACGCATTCGAGTTGTGTACTCCAGCAGAGAACCTAGACCACCCAGTACCAGAAAAGCCAGGAGAAGCTATTACGGAATCTCCCACGCCATCAGGTGAATCACCTACGTCATCAGAGGAATCCCCTACATCATCAGAGCTGGAGCGTTTGCTGAAGGGTGGGCATGAATTGGGCGAGAACACGTACATTCTAGCCACTGATGCCGATATGAAGTTTTCGGCAGACAGTGTAGTGGATCTTCTCACGCTGTGCAACCATGATCACCGTATTGGGGGCGCCTGCGGTAGAACACATCCCATCGGCAAGAAAACAGGGCCGGTCGTTTCCTATCAGAAGTTTGAATATGCCAAAGGTCAGTTGTAACATACGTAGATACATGTACTTAGTCGGTGTGTCAGAAGATTGAAATGGTTAATTATGCTTTATTTAACGGTATTCTAACCACAGAGTATTTCGAACGTCGTTTATACTTTTCTTCAGCTCTTATGTAAGAATTCATTTATACACCCTAGTAGACAACCTTAAACACAAAAAGGTAGATCCATAAAGCTGACATATTTTCAAATTGATATCATCATGTGCATTAGTGAAACCCTGTTGTTTTCTACATTTAAATCTAATGTACCTGATTTAGATCCAACATAAATTCTTTGTATCTTTTTTAAAGTAACTCATAAATCTAGATATTTTAATTACCTAACTGGAGCTGTTATATATTGATTTTCTTTTCAGATTTCTGGATGATCAAGAGCGCCCAGAATGTGATAGGTTCAGTGATGTGCTGTCCGGGCTGCTTCAGTCTGTACCGGGCAGAGGCAGTTAAAGATGTTGTGGAAACATATTCGTCCACCACCAAACGGCCGTTCGATGTCTTCACCAAAGACACAGGTGAATACCAAACAACCAGCACCACCACCATAAACCACCACCACCATCATCATCACCACCACCACCTCAACAACAACAACAACAACAAATATAAACCAAAAATGAATATGAAACAACAATGACAACAAATTAAAAAAATATCCAATGTAACTGCTTCTTCTATGCACTGCTATGCTTGCAGCCGTAACCTTTTTATGACAGAAATCGCTGTTTTAGCTACAGCTTACGTTTCAGCTAGATATTCAGTTTGAATGTATCCCCGTAATCACATAAGTCGTGGTTATAGTTGCCCGTGCATCATCGATCAAACTATGTTGTAACCCCAAGGAGCGAGAGTTTCCTCAATACCCCAATGTTCTTTGCTGTGTCCAGGCGAGGACCGGTGGATGTGTACGCTGATGATGATGAGGGGCTGGAAGCTGGAGTACTCGGCGTTCTGTGACAACACCACGTTCTGTCCAGATACGTTCCGGGAGTTCATGAAGCAGAGACGACGCTGGGTGCTGTCAGAATTTGCTAACACTCTGGTGGTGTTCAGGAACGTGTTCACACTGGCAAGGAGGAACGACAGCTTCTCTCTGCCCTTCATACTCTACCTGCTCCAGATGTTCATCATTTCTCTGCTGGGGCCGGCCTCCACCATGGTAAGGCTTAAGCTTGGCTCCCAAGACTAGCCCAGTACAAGACAGGTCAAAATTAACTCATCACTATTGCACTTTGGCACACATATGGCTGCTTCCCTGCGTATTAATTAAACCTCAGACAGCAAGTTCTAGATCGCCTCTCATTGGCTAACAGATATGCTAAATATAGCACAAGGAACAAAAGTGTGTAGTTACTTTTTCCTGTGCTGGCTTTTTTTCAATCGGCAGTTGAACAGTTATAGAATTCTTTTTAATTCCTTTACCCCTCCCACCCCGTAGATGATCCTGGCTGGAGCCCTCAGCGTTTTGTATGGACTGGCGTACGAGATCTCTGTCGCCGTTCTGGTTGTCATGCTTCTGGTGTTTACCTTGTCCTGCCTGTTCGCCAGTGACACAGTCCAGACACGTCTCACTATTGTCCTCACCCTGCTACTGGGAGCTCTCATGTTGGTCATTGTGGTCGGCGGGACCGTGTTTGTGGTACAGGATATAACCAAAGGTACCCATAATAATTATGCTGGCAATCATATGGTATCATAACCGTATCTGAAAGCGGTAATATCAATATCCAAATATGTGACAAAATCTGCTTAGGTTAAAGATTAATATTTACCAGATTGAAGTACTCCATTGCTTAAAAAGCATTTAAATGCTTGTCTAATGGATGTACTACTACTACTACTACTACTACTACTACTACTACTACTACTACTATTACTACTACTACTGCTACTACTACTACTACTACTACTACTACTGCTACTACTACTACTACTACCTGTTGTTGGTGGTCCGGTGGTTGTAGGACATCGGTGACCACAGTCGACATCGTTTGGAAATGTGCAGCATTTTTCGTATATATCGTAGACATACGGTTCGGCGCATTCCATCGGACCCAGCAGTCTACCATTTACACATTCATAGAAGTTGGCACAGTCTGCCATGTCGGGATATCTTTCTCCATGGAGACACGGGTCGGGGATGTCGAAACAATCATCTGGCAGGAATCAGAAGGAGGGGTTTACACATGTACCATTTTGCAAGTATACATATATGGACAGGTGATACGTTGGGTTTGCGTATTCAGCTAAGAGGTCATTTATATTAACATGACATTCGTATGGTTAGTATTGTTACTTATATAATAATACATGTGTATATCACGTCTGCCGTAGTTGTCTTCTTTGGATGGCATAATCTTGTGCTACCGTACTTTTATCGTACAATGAGCCCTTATAAACTAAATGATTGTATTCGGGAAAGCACTAAATATAGCTAAGGGCCACATTTGGGTATTAAAAATAATAATAGTTTCGCTCTGAAATTGTTGAGGATACTACCTGCATGTGTTCAAGTTTACTCGATCTTTCAAGACAGAAGTTTTAGCAGTATACTAATAGAGTTAAAATACTGAAAGTGTATGTAAAACCTTTTTTTTTGTTTCTGACACTAACAATAACGCCAGTGTAACACTGTACATAGGGCCTGGAGACCTTCGTAGTTTCGAATACGCGAAATAAAGGTGTTTTTTGGTCATTTATATTTGTAAGCAAGACTAGTGCTAAGATCACAGGGCTACTTAGCCAGTAAGATGCTGGCTTCGCGTCTTCATATATTAATGTGGTGATTTTGGCCCAATCGTCAGCAGCAATCTGTGAACTAGCCTGTCAGACTAACCTGGTAAACTGGGTGCCGTTGGTGTTGTCATGGTAGAGGATTCGGTGTAAAATGGACACGGAGGGTGGCATGTGGGAAACGGTAGGCATCCTCCCCTAACAGAGTCAAAGCCTTCGTTATTAAAGCAGGACATTTCCAGCCATTCATAGGACTGACACGTAAAATACGTTGTGCAGTTGTCTGGATTGGCGATTAGCGGCATCCCAAAGCAGGTCCCGCAGAAAGGTGGTTTGTTGCAGGCATCAGGGACATCAACACAGTCTGGCGGGTTGCCTGAAAATAGGTTAAGCATTGTTTCTTAGTTATTCGTCCTCTGGGACAGGTCAGATTTCTGTATCAGCTGTTAGATGGTTAGGGCAGCCTCCTGTTACTATCACAAATATATCTGCCTTTGAAATGTGTTACTTATGGCTAAATTGTGATACTGAATCCTCCAAATAGAATCCTCTTGAGCATGTTGGGGTATTAATATCGTGCATTTAACAAGTGTTACGCTTTGGTAAACCATTAGGAAAGCAAAGAAATGCAGTTAGGAAACTATGAGGGTTATCGCAGTTCAACAAGTTCAAACTATTTCTGTATGGACGGGTGGTTGCATTTGAATGGGGTTCTTGCTCCCCCCCAAAAAAAAATAATAATAAATTGTTCTTGCTCAATACAAAATAAATCGTTGAATCGTTGAAGTTCGATAACACTGTTATATACCTGCAACGTCATTTAAGCCCACATTAGGTGATTTCAGCAAGTCATATGTTTGACAAAAAGGACCAAAGTTCCCTGTTAGACCATGTAACCAACACGCTGAAATCGGGGACAGCAGAGTAATCATTAAGGCTTCTACTTTATACAGCACACAAAGGGGGTGTGGGGTGGGAGCCTCTTTTACATGGAAGAATCCTAAGGCTACATTACACGCATACCGACCATTGGCATACGGGAAAAGGCAATGGCAAGACGACCAGCTACAACCAAGGGTGGTATTCTTGAAAATACTTAAGTCGACGTTTTGACTTGAGCCATGTGGCTGGGCTGAGAATCTGACTCGATTCAAAACTTAGACTTAAGTATTTTCGAGAACTCCAGCCCTGGATAATGAAGCAGCACTAATCTGAGAAGCGAAGCACAAGGCTGTAGTAACGACTAAAAAATGCACTGTACTCACCGAAGCAATAAACGGGACCCTGGCATGATATGAATGGACATACAAATATGAAAACGCCAACACCAGTTCTCACGATATCCATGCATACCATGGTTTGCACTGTCGAAATGATCTTCAAAAAGTTGGCTTCTGGGTCGAGAGCCAGGATCGGAGCATCAAGGGCAAACGGAAATCACATTGTTGTGCCAGCGCATCGACATGTGTCATGCGGGTTACGGCGGCTGTGTCGACAATTTCTTACAAACGTGGAGGGTGTAGTCTATTTATGTTACGGTATCCTAATTATAAAGTTTGATTTTAACCACATGTGACGCCTATATCCATACATCGAGAAACCTCTTCACTTGCTGGCCTGATCTCTGATGTGATGGCGTACATATGTTTATTACACACATACTAAACGCCCAGCCATGGTATAAATCACAATAGATGATAACAATAGAGTACGGTAACAAAGTGGAAGTTGATAAGACAACACGGGTAATTATCAAAGTTCGGAAACCCGACTTAACTGGAGTGTATATTAATCATATTTGCTTGAGGTACATCTACGTGTCCAAATATATAATTTGCCTACGATTTCTCTCATGCACAGTAGCGCCTTATGTTTCAGATCAGTACCCGGGTTATAATAGAGTATTAAACAAAAGGATAGGTATACTTAGCAAAGCAGTTTTCACTCGAGTGCTTCAATGCATTAGGTAGAGGAACTTTCTTCCTAGCATTGTCTTTGCAATAAGACCGATCAAGAGGCGCTTCTAGCCTGGATATTCCACCTAATGGCATTTGTTTTCTTATTGTACATGTGTTTCTCATCGCCTGGAATTTCGGGGATAGGGCGGGCGGTAGGTATGAAAGATAAAGGACAAATTATCGACGTCTCATTTCCGAGTTGCAAATCTTAATTTTTTCTCCCGAGTACCAGAAGCAACTTATCAACATGAGACGGCGACAAGTGTCCTTTACAAGTTCCGTAGATCTCTCTTGCTTCACGAAATCTAGGTATGACATATATGCTGTCAAAGTGAAGAATGCAACAAGACACTTGAACCCGTTGGCGATATTGGAGAAATTTTGTTAAAACTCATACTCGTACAAATGTCAGTGTTTATTCGTTACGAAATGCTTATAATTAACAATTTCCGATGAATGCTTTATGGAAGTTGGTGTTGACAAGGTTTTTCTGTGCGCCAAAATAGTAAAAACAATTATAACGATTATCAACACAACATGCCTGTCTCTTTATTGGCTATGCATGTATGCCACGGAGGGCTACAACATAAACGGCGTATAATCATGGAATTTTCGTTTCGTGGCCTAATATACAAGATATTGATCATACAGATGTGCAGAACAACCCCATGAACTTTAATGGTCAAAATCATCATCATCATCATCATCATCATCATCATCATGATTCTCATGAAACACAGCTAAAGAAAATGTCTGAGAACGTTATTATAGCGAAAATTTTTTATGGAAACAGTGCAGAAAAAGGTTATAATAACGTTATTTTGGATGTCTTTTACGTTCTAAAAGCGCTATGCCAAACAATGTCATAAGGTTTACACAACAGCCAGGGAACGTTTTTAACTTCAGAGGACCTTGAAAAAAAACATTTCGGTAACTTTCTGGGAACTTTCAAATAACTTATTGGGAATGTTATAGAACCTTTGCACAGCAGCCAAGGGACGTTAATCAATTTATAAACCCCGTAGGAATCCTTTGAAACATATTAAAAAATACCAGCCACCCTGCCACTCTGGCACAGGAGAAAAGGCCAGGAGGCTTCTGTTTTTAAGAAGATTCTAGCCCTGTGGCTGTCAGGTAAATTTTGTCTTGGCCTAGAGCTATGGGGCCTGTTTCTACACAGCCCAGGACTTTATAGATGGGTTTGTGCCCATCCCAGGGTGATATAACCAGAAACCGGAGTTAGTTATGAACACAATGACTAAAATAATACTACATTGAAATATCTAGACATTACATATTATTTCTAAGATTCTAAAATTCTAAACACGTGCTTAACATATTACATAGATAGAATGGGCTTACATTGTGCGTCACTACTGCCACCTAGTGGCCCAATGTCAAGTCATCAGCCACAAAGATACCTTTGATCATAGTGATAACAATTACTAGACACAGTGAGTGTACTATTTGCACAGCATGTGGGGGTTTTTGGCAGCCTGTGTGTTATATAACAAGAAAAATGAAATATGCGAGTGTAGTTAAAGTAGGATATATATCGACACAATGTTAAACATTTTTGGCACGCTTTTAGAACGTTTTCCTAACCTTTCATATAATATTATAGGATAAAATAAAATGGTAAAAGGAAACGGGAACAAATGTATAGATGTACAGAAAAGAATTAAATATATCAATGTAGTTTAAGTAGGATCACTATAATAACCGCAATATGTTAAACGTTCTTGGAACATTTTTAGAATGTTGTTGCTTGGGACTTCAATATACATTTTTACAAAGTTCTCCTAACGTTGCATATATTATTAAAATTAATAAAGTGGTAAAGGGGCCACTACATCTATATAACATATATTGATGACTATCGGTATAAGGAATTTATTTTGATTTTTAATTTTATTTGCTAAGGTTTCAATATTGTGGCAATGTTCTAGGAACGTTACTCACTTGGTAACAATCCGAAAACCCTGGAGCAACATTACGAAAACGTTACTTCTTAGCTGGGCAACATCTTTGAGTTAATTTTTTAAATTGATATCTGTAATTAAAATACCGAATGTTTTGTTACTATTTGAAATATAATAATTTACATTGCTTCCCATCCAATTTTAAAATTGTACTACTTTGAAAGTCACTGTGGCAGCTACTTTGGAATGATGACAGCCTGCATTTGACTGCCACGAACCTTTGGAATGGGCTGCATACATAGACAAAAGTTGACGCATGCTATATATTCTAACACAAAAACGTTCGAAGTACAATTGTGATAAGACTGGAGTCTTTGGTGCGAGGTTTTGTGTGTATGTTTTATATTGTTAGTAGCAAAGCAAATAAAAATGTGTCTTGCTGCACCGTTGCGTAATGTTGAAAAGTAGAACGCTCCTCGACGCAGCGGGTAGGGGACTTGAAATCACCCCCCCCCCCTTCAGATTTGTCACTGTCAGTTACAATAGGAATCGTTGCGTCATACCTGCAGTCTCATGGCATAATTCACATATTAGATGCTGGTGGGAAGGCTGTAGTTGCGTTCACCCAATTTATTTGCTATGCTAGTGCATAATAACAAAATAAAGTCACCGCATACCCCTTGTAAGACTTCCTGTACTATAAAACATTCATCCATAAAAGGCCTTTGTTAAAGCGCACCAATATCATGCCAAAAAGCGAAAAGATTATTTAAGCTAACAAATTAATGACCATACTTATAGTACTTATCAATGCGTGCGATGGAAAGGTATATGACCATTTTCAGTTGCACTTCACGGTAGACGTATATCTTATCCCACTTAGGCTCAATTACATCTTATTTGATGTTGGATGGTTTGGGGCGGGTTTTTGAAATCAGCGGTAGATAAGTGCATAAGTGCTTTGAGTGCCTAATATACCATCGAATAGCAACATGTATACCATTAACCAGACCCCCCAAATTGTTAACCTGCATTTAACGAAAATTATGATTGAAAGTCTATTTCTTATGCAACTCCAGGAAATAAAGAAGCCGAGTTGCTGAATCGAGAAGCTGTTGATATCGGTCTGGTTGCAGTTTTTAAAGTCAAACTGATTCCATGTACATTATGTACGAAGGATAGTTGTTGGCAGTGGCTGCTTTAACAATTCTTACTGTGGCCAGCATTGCATGCAAGGGATAGGAGTGCAGCCATCATTGTTGCTTTTATAAGAGACGCAGAGTAGACGATTTACACAATTCACACAATTTGCAGAGTACACGTAAGAACATATTTATACAGGGTAGACTTGTATGCAACAAAGTGCTTTTCTAATCCACCGCCCTGTTAAACAGTACGATGTACAAATGTGGCAGGGATACAAGGATACGTGAAAACATCGTATACGTTAGAACATTTAAAATATCATTATTTTATACGTCTTACAATTATGCATCAAGCACAGGATGCCAAAATAATGCATGCGACAACTTTGATCGTAGTTTGGGAAGCCAAGATAGCACTGTCGCAGTAAGGACCAGCTTCCATGGACCAGTTTATATTGCTATATATGCACATGGGTTTCTAGTACCGGCAACCAAATTTACTTTCGTAAAAATCATAAGGCAAATTCTTCGTAGTGAAGCTCGTGTTTGAAACAGGTAAACATTTATAAGGGAAACATAAGGGAACAGTTTTGTCGAAACAAAGGACTAATAACATGCCATTGCATTAAGGATGACTCAGTAGCATGGAGAATACTATTAGCAACGTCATTCCATTTTGTGTTCGCTTTCTATGCGGCTTCTAATAATTTTCACTGCGTATATGGTCCCCTCCGAGCTATGATCATATACAGTGAAACCTGTATTTAAGACCACCTGAGAAATAGCGACAACCTGGGAATTAAGGACAGCTACTCCAGTCCCTAGGCCTATTCAATACATAGAAATAGACCTGAGAAATAAGAACACCTCAGAATTCAGGACTGTTTTTCACAGTCCCTTGGGTGTCGCTAATTTCCAGGTTCCACTGTAGTTCCAAACGGCTCAACGATAGCTGGGAGGCTTAGATACAACGCACTTACAAGAAAGCGACATGAAGTGTGATTAAAGACTGTGCAGGCTGCTTCTCGGAGCGAAAGATCAAACCATGGGTCAAAACAAGGGCCGTAAATGTACCAATGATATCAATTGTGTGCATGTTCGGCTACGGTCTACAACCATTACGTTTAAAGGTGTACATGCTTACTGAAGTTGTTTACTTTCAAAACAGTAGATTTCACTCCCTGGTTACTTTGCAAAGAGATTACAATATAACTTGCCACAGTATACAATGCGTACACTAATAAAATTGCAAATCTTGTTAACCAAGACAAAAGTACAAACACATGATCTTCATGTAGAAAAAAATACTAATACATAGTTGGCTTGTATACAATATCACCTGCTACAATATATAAATTTATGCAAATGGCATCCATTTCTATAAATATCGTTGAAATAGAATTTCAGTACACCTGCGTTTTAGATTCAGTTTATCTGTACAAATGTATGCACTAATTAAATGCGTTCTCAAAACCTTTTGAAATAGAAAAAATACAAGTGCAGCTAGGTTTCAGATTACGGGTATCTGGTAGTTGTAACAGGCAGGCACTAATGTAATACATTTCTTTCTTACAACTGTTTGTCTTTTAACCTTGACAAAGATAATCGCATACAACACGGAAACCCTCTGTGCCTGATATAAGTACACACAATATGTAGTTGCTGATTTTAAAAGGGATGTTTTTGTATTCACTGACGTTCATAATTTCACTCGATATTAGTTCGTTGAAGTCCATACAACCTATATATAACTGTTTGTTTTGAAAAGCTTACATGTATTCCTCACACTTAAGTTCAACTTGTGTTGCTGTGATATCGAACTATACTTGGCAGTGGATGGTCCGGGTTTCCAAGTTGTTGGTAATAGCTGCTCATACCCTCTTCCGTGTCTCCCAATTGTCCAATTTTTGACTTTTCAAGTTGTTGGTAATAGCTGCTCCTAGCCTCTTCGTCTCCTGGCTGTCCAATGTTTGATTTTCCAAGCTGTTGGTAATAGCTGCTCCTAGCATCTTCAATGTTTCCCATCTGTCCCATTTTTGACTTTCCAAGCTGTTGGTAGTAGCTGCTCATAGACTCTTCTCTACTACCCGGCATTCCGATTTCATCGTAATAGCTGCTCATCGCATCTTCCACAGGGCGAAAATCATCCTTGTGCGCTAATTTAGGTGCTGACATATTGTCGTTTCCCATGGTGTCTATGTTAGCGTCTCTATCGGTTTTCGTTGGAGATGAATTCTGTACTTTTGTGTTTCTGCCTTTCCTGTCTTTGCCCGTTACGGCTTTAGGCGCGATGATGAGCAGTAGAAGAAATGTAAGTACGCTTCCCCCCACTGCTCCAACTGCCATAGAAACGCCGACTATAGCCATGGTGTTGAGCCCTTCATCTGGAACAAAAAGGGATATGTTACTCGTAATCCCCCGTAAACATTGTAAGAAGCGCATCGTTTTAATATCCTAGTGGGGGTATTTTCGGGAAACGCGACATAAAATACTTCCAGGACTTATTTTATGTAACTCTGGCTAACTGCAAAAGAGACTTACATGACATGTAAGATGTGTGGAGTTTGATGATTTGACATAAACGCTGTTTATGGTATTTTCCCTCATTTGATAAAGACATAGATATGTTTGCGTATTTAGATCATCGTTTGTACAATGTTGGTGCCAAACTATTTATCTTACTGCAGATAGGTGCAAATGAGCACATGAACATGACATTAACCGTGTTACTTAACTTTAGTGTTACTCTAGTGCATGAAATTCATCGGCACATCGGGTACAAATCTTTAATGAAAATGATGCCGAAAAAATCAAAAGTCCTTATAAAAGTCATTGGGAATAAAACTCAATTTCCTCATTTTTTCTTATTTAGTCTTCGCTATAAAATTTAAAGCTTTTAGTCAAACTTTAAAATCCAACGATTTTAATTATGTTGACTCGTATAAAAAGATTTGATACATGATGTTTTTTTTTGCTGCGGCAAAGGTTCACTGATATCCGAATTGGCACACATTGGTGTACACCATCACACAAACAGTGGCCATCAAATCCCAAGACAAACACGGACTAAAAGCAAGGTTTAGCGCAAAACATTAGAAAATGTACAAGAAACCTATTAGTTACAATAGGAAAACAATCTGTATATCGACGCTGCATATTTACTTTCCCCTAAAATACGTCCATGGGGGGTATTTTAATTGCGAATCTGATTTTTAAAATGGCTTTCTAACCAATAAGCCCCATGCTTCTTTACCGGAGTCCCCGGTACTCGCATCACCGTGAGCTACTACCTACCGTGACTCTACCAGCTACCCAGGGTACCAAACAGTATTTAAAACCCTAAACAATATATTTTACGGTCTTTGGCTACATACTAATCTTATCAGTGGAATTAAAACTAACCAGTGTTGAGCTGTCCTTTGCTTTGAGTGGTTGTGGTGTATCCTGTAGTGGTTTCGTCTGCTGCTGTGGATGTTTTACTATCCGTTGAACCTGTAAGGAGTATAGACAATTGTGTTTATGATTCCTTACTGCGTACGCCACACAATATTAGGCCCACTTGCATTAGTTTCATTTTATCTACTTGCACATGTTGTGCCTGTATTTTAGCAGCGCTGCACAAATAACGAATATACTGCATTTCAGAAGCCATTGGGTGCTGGAAGATACGGTTACGGCATTAACAAAATAGGCACATGAGTAAATAATTAGAGAAGCCTATGGGAAGATTGAATAGGTTTTTAAATGCCCAAATCACCATAATGAAATTAAATTTTTAAAACTTTTTCCCCTTTATTACACTGCAGAACTGAGTTAAATCCAGAACTTGGGGAGTAGACAATCGTCTATATCAGCGAGTTTTTTCTCTGTCAGGATTTGTTAGGTGTATTTACAACAACAGCAACAACAACTGTTACTACTACTACTACTACTACTACTACTACTACTACTACTACTACTACTACTACTACTACTACTACTACTACTACTGCTACTACTACTACTTGTGCTGCTGCTGCTGCTAGTGGTGCTGCTGCTGCTGAAACTACTACTACTACTACT
>JAAUYG010296573.1_pt1 | contig 15305 bp, 10 predicted proteins | sample 7278091 | NCBI WGS metagenome assembly JAAUYG01 (sample SAMN14350201, study PRJNA611818) | marine sediment metagenome | isolation source: surface marine sediment (0.6m) | place: French Polynesia: Moorea | collected 2018-08 | reverse complement strand
GGAGTGCCCTCTAGTTATTATTATTATTATTATTATTATTATTATTATTATTATTATTATTATTATTATTATTATTATTATTATTATTATTATTATTATCGTCGTCGTCGTCGTCGTCGTCATCATCATCATCATCATCATCATCATCATCATCATCATCATTGTGTTTGTTATTGTTGTTATTGTAATTATTGGGTGGAAATGTCCGGTGTCTATCACATTCTTATGTTCTATTTCATCTTTTTGTTGGTTAAAAGCGATCACATACAGTGGCGTATTTCTTGCTGGTTAAAACCGAACGAAATTAGGTTACACAAACGTACATGTATATCGACGGTTATTTGCAGGCTCCAAACCGCTTTGAAGCAGACTAGGTGCAGATAAAACTTTTAAGGATTTTGCTGTCTCGGTAGCTTGATCGATATTAACGGGCTTTGACATGAATTTATATCGGCAGAGTAAGCGTTCTGCGATCGAACGAATTCGTCTGAAGTCGTATCGTAAAAATAAAGGCATTTACTGACAACGCAATTAAAGGTTGAACCACTCAACATTGAAATCCGCAGGAAAAAAAAAAAAAAAAAAAAAAAAGCCCCAAATGGCACCCCCCCGGGGAAACAGTAAAAATATAATAAAAAAAATGATATTTAACCCAAACACAATTACTGTTTAAACAACCAAACTTTAAAACCCTCAGTAAAAAAAAAAAAAAAAAAAAAAAACGCCCGATATGGCACGCCTCGTGAATGCCTGTAAAATTCTTCTGAATATATGTCAGGCGCATATTGATCTGATGTCTGATACAATATTAAGGAGACAGAATTCAAACGAAATATTGAACCCTACCTGAAACAGACAGAATATATAGAAGGTATAAATGAAAGAAAAGAAAAAGGTAGAAAAGTTGCAATAAACGATTGATGTAAGTTTGTAATAACGGAATAAGGACACACGAAGGAACTAAAGGGGAGGGGAGAGGCGAATAACAGGAAAGCTTTATTTCCAGGACATCAATGTGACATAGAATTTTCAAATCAGATCTTGTAACGCACCTGGAAAAGAGACATTCTAATGTCGGCTTTCAGAAAAAAAAAAAAAGAGAGAGAACTGGAGATGATGGTTTCCTATATTTTTAGTTTCTTTCTTTCCTTCTTTCAAAAATTTCTTTCTTTCTTGCTTACTGTCTTCTTTCTTTCTTTCTATCTATCGACCTTTCTTTCTTTCTTTCTTTCATTTCTTTCTTTCATTTTCTTTCGTTCTTACTTTCTTTTTTCATTTCATTCATTTTCTTTCTTTCTTTCCGTCCTTTTTGTTTCGCTTTTCTCTTTGAATTCTTATTTCCTTTCTTGCTTTCTTTTTTCTTACTTTCCATTCTTTCTTCTTACTTTCTTTCTTTCTTTCTTTCTTTCCTTCTTTTTTTCGTACTTTCCTTCCTTCCTTCCTCCTTTTCTCGGTTTTGTCTCCATTACGTAATGAATATGTACCGCGTCACTGGGGAGGCAAAACATCTGTCTTGTCTTCTTGAAAGCGTCACACAGTTCCACCACAAGTGATGTATTGACTCTTTTCCCCGTTTGTTTATCGTCTTGCCATGAAGCTATATATAATTCCACGAAAAACTCCTGGCTAAGCCAAAGGCATCTTTTATTCAAGTGTTGAATTATGCGACCAGCTCTTCCTAACGCTTATACAGCAGAACAATAGGTCGGGAGCATCAAATGGATTAGACAGAAACGATCCGAATGGTGAGTCATAATTCGCAGCTACATCATAGAGTGTAAAAACACCGAATTACACTCTTTGGCTACATTTCCATATTACGATTAGTATGCCAAGGAAGTGATACATTTAATACTTATAGGTAAAGCTTCCCTAAATGCATTGGCTGCCGATTATCAAAGAGAGAGTTTACTGCATTGAGTAATTTCCTCTTCTTGACGCCTCCACAAGTTCCGAGCTGAATGATCCAGTTAATCACTGCGCTGAGAACTCGGTCCTTTTCTGACCAAAATTTGACGGCTGTATCAAGCTGAGTAATGTGCTTTGCAGGATCATTAAATAGGTTCTCAACCTAACAAATGCTTTCAAATATCTTATTAGCTTACTAAACCGTAGATGCTATCTTCACACAGTGACATACGGGTGCCAACAGCTGACACTTTCCTTTTAATTATTTCGCACGTACAGGCGAAAAAGTCCCATTACCAGTTTTTCCGTTTTAATAAGAAATGTGATAAATGGATACGACTGACTCATTTGGGGTCTTTGTGTCGTCTCTGGCTGGAGTAAATTAATGTCTTTTGCTGCCTGGCGAAATACAGAAGAGTGATCAATCTTTGGTTCCCAAGATCTTAATGGAAATCCTCTGACGACGTTAATAATGACAGGAAACGAGAAGAAGAAGGACGCGACTAAAGTCGTCTGTCAAAACTGCCAATTTTTCTATACACGTATTATCGCTCACTGTTTCGCTGCTGGCTATGTGCCCCCCCCCCCCCCCTTTCAGAACCCCATGTCTTCTTAGTAGTGTATCAAACATATAGACACATCCTATTTGTGTTACCTGATTTTATATTAATGATCAAATCTTCCTTGTGTGTTTTTTTGCCGATGTTTGGTATTATAAAGGGTTGGTTTAATAAGAAGTTCTATTCGTCACGAGGACCTATTATAAACCTTGAAGTCTCAGAATTGGATAGACTAAGTGTGTTGAAATCGTGTGCCCGGGTAGTAAGAACGACTATAGCCTCAACATCGCACAAGGAGGGACAAATTTGATTTGTTTTTGTCTTGACAGATGGAAGGGGAATCTTCATATTAGTCTCAAAATGAGCACGCTAGGAATACTTATGTCTGCGACATGGAAATACCCTGCCTCTAACGTGTGTTGTTGCATGTACGTGTGTGTTAAACGGGATGTAGGTTGAAGAGTTATGCATATATATTTTGTGCAAATCTGTGACATGTATTAATGCAGCACTGAGTAGCCTGATAAATGGATATGTCCTGCTTGTGCATGTGTTTAGTGGGTTGTCGCATGTAGGTGTAATTTTTTTAGTACACTGATTGGGGAGTTATGTATTTTTTGTATAAATCTGTGCCATGTATTCATGCCGTAGTAGCCTCTGGAATCATGAGCATATCTGCAAATTTAAACGGATTTTGCCTTCTGCTAGCTTCTGTTGTCCCTAATTGCATATGCTGCCCCCAAGCTGTTTAGAAAGTAAGGATAGCGGATGCTGCTTGGATTCTCTCACTGCCAACGCTTGTCCAATACACTCGTAAGTCATCCATTCACTAGAAACTGACGTATGCCCACCGGCGGCCTTTCCGCTTCATTACCTCATCCCTGCGTTGGATCAGGGAAAATCGCCATCCATCAACATTTACCGACCAGAAACAGACCGGCCACGTACCTATATAGCATGTGGTCAGTGGCCCACTATGAGTTGAATACACAGAGAAAGGATCGCAATTAATCTTCACTACACCTGTCTGATAGCTTCCTCCCCGAGTTCGACATTAGTAGATCACGTGTAATGACACGTGCTTTGATAACGTCTCATCTCCTTGACAACGAAAGGCGGTTCGTGCAAGTCACGGGCTGACGGTATCCATGCGGGCACGCGCCGTTGCTATCGGCCCTGGATTACCGTTGGAGATTTTCGTTATCGCAAGCTCGGACATTGCACAGATGTCTGGCAATGAGCTTCCGCGCATAGAGTCGTAGATTAGATTCCGTACTAACAACTGGCACAATATAAATCTTTGAGAGCGCCTGCGTATTCTGCCTTCGGCATAAAGAACCGGGGTTGGGAAAGAGACCGATTTTCCGTGGAGCTATGGATCAAAAAGTGTGTCGAGGCCTTTCCTACAGCATGTAACTATGTACATGTACTTATAAATGAAAACAATAGTAGATGCTAAATCTTGAAGTGTTCCAGTTTTCCTAATGCAAACCCTCTGTAAGGCGATATTGAAGTCAAAGCGCTTCCACCTGCACAACATATGTAGAACAGATTTGATAAATCTGCAGTACTTTTATGTACTGTTTGATAATCATTTTAGGTACTGTGGGTACTTCTCTCATACTGTATCGTGCAGATAAAAATGTCGCACTCACAGTTCGGTAATCTTCTGGTGTGGAGTGAAACGTGTCGATCAGGCCAACTGAGAAGAATTTGTACTAACTCCGAAGTTATTGCTTTTAAATGAATATCCGGAATAGACTACCCAGCTACATTCATCTCAGAATGCAGTTATCCCTCAGTACCTTGGGTGTCTCTGATGAACGGAGATAAAAGACTTGCAGAACGTACGAAGGCTATACATGGGTTGGTCGTAATTCTCAGGTGGTTGTAAATGAGATTCACTGCGCGTGTTACTGACTGTCATAAATAGGGAGATACGGGGCGTTTTATTAGAAAGATCTTCTTAAGTTCGAACCCGATCATAACCATGCTATGGTAAACAGTTGTGCAAGCAATGTGATTGCTTGTTTTTAAGATGTTTTTCTGGACTTAGATTTTAAGAAACTGTGACATGGTGAGCCATGGCGATATCTAGAGAAGACCCGCTGATTCATTCTGTCTCTGCGAATTTTTTTCCTGCAAACGAAGAATGGAGTTCAGACAGACCATGAATCGAGGACGATGGTCGAGGATATGCAGCCATCCTCGCCCGGGACGGTGTTTGTGTGGGCTGTGGGGCTGTGGTGAGGGAGTAGGAATCCAGGAGTACACCCAGAAAGGCAGGTATCCAGAAGGCGATAGCAGAATATGATAAATGGAGATGGGCGAGGTATCCCGACAGAGCAAATTATGGTTAATGTGTGTTTATGCAGCCCACCCATAGGCACAGAGACACACATACATCGAGAGAGAGAGAGAGAGAGAGAGAGAGAGAGAGAGAGAGAGAGGATCTACTCTTACAGCGGTGCAAGCAATGTTGTAAAATTAAGGTGTCAAAAAGATAATGTCCCACATACTCTGTGATCCAAATGTATATCTGTCACAAACTGCGGTTCCAACTTCCAGTAAGTATTGCTTCCAGCAGGTGGCTATAAGAAGCCCATTTTCATACAGGAACAATGGCATTAAGTATTCACACCAGACTATACACGCCATTTTCCTATCTCACATTGAAGCTCTAGTAGTGAATTAATGTTCACTTCATTATAGAAAAGTACCGTATTATAGAGATGTGTCAGTTCATATGCATGCAGTAAATGTGCCAGCGTACTGTCTCTGCTGTAGCTGAAAACAGTATTCATAAGAGTGCCATAATCTTCTGGCCCATGTAGCAGTGCAGTGGCATGACTAGCAGGGGTAGCTGCTGTGTTGTAGTAGCCATTTATTACCAGATGGACTACATGTACATGCAGCTATATAATAATATCAAATCAATAACAAAGTAGACGCTTTAACTGTCGATATGAATAACGTCTCTGAAAACCTATTTTCATGTAAATGTCCATTCTTTCATCTACAACTGGTTCCTATCAACCAAGGTTAACGGTATTAACCAGTGAAGACGATTCCGTATCCCACCCAAGGACATATCAACCAGGTCAAAACCAGAGCTGCTGAGGACACCTTAATTGATCGGGGTCCGGGGAGATGGAGATAATCTGCATACCGGACAGTGAGGGTGTGTCCTATCTGGTAGCATCTGCTAATGCGACCCTCAGAGATCAGAGCTGCGGTGACAGGCTCAAGGGACAGTCGGTGATGCCGAAGCAGTTGGCTGTCTTAGAAATGCCCAAGGTCATCATTACAAGTGGAAGGAAATTAAGCAAGACCGAGAGCTTGGGGGACCGAAGTTCAGCCAAGAATGTCCACGGGTACTTTCTGGTTGGATAATATACATCATGTTTACGCATGCAGATTTACACTGTAGGATGTTCATCCTGTTTATCATAATCTGTTCTTAGCAAGCAAAACCTTTACAACATATAATATCTGTGTAGAAAGAAGTAGTCGAGTAATAGTATTTGAACCTAGTAAACCCCTTTTTCTATAGCTCGAAACTGTGGTATACATGTGCGCAGTATTGGGCTGAGGGGCGTCAGTGAGAGAATACTCTAGGCTGGAGTTCTGGAAAAAATGAGAAAGAAAAGTTTTAAATTTAAATTGTTTTAAGTACCGTATTATAAAGAATGGCCATTTACCCGGAAATGGGTTTCCAGAGACGTTATTCATATCGACAGTTAAAGCGTCTACTTTTAAGCGTCTACTACAAGCGTCTGTTATTAATTTGGTATTATTGTATAGATGCATGTACATGCATGCCGTTTGGCACTATAAATGGCTACAACAACACAGCAGCAACCCCTGCTAGTCATGCCACTGCAGAGCTACATGGGCCAGAAGATTACGGCACTCGTATGAATACTATTTTCAACTGCAGTAGAGACAGTACAATCGCCACAGACTGGCACATTTACTGCATGCATATGAACGGACACATTTCTATAATACGGTACTTTAAAATTAATTCGGATTTAAATTAAGTCCGCAATCTGAGCGCTCTGATTGGCTAAGAATGTGACTTAAGCCAATAAGTCAGCAACCTGAGCGCTCTGATTGGCTAAGAGTGTGACTTAAGTAAAACTTAATAGACTTAAGTATTTTCGAGAACTCCGACCCTGGCTCCAGGAGACTGCTGACTGATAGGAGAGACTTGAACTGATTGTGATGCAACATGCGATGTCAATCGTGTCACATGGCAATAAAAGAACACACCGCCTAGCCTATAGGTCCACCAGTACGTCCCAAATAAAGCCTCGCGTGTCACACTTACTCAAACATGTCAGCGCCAACGGTAATGTGAGTACGGACGGTGACAGGCCTAATTTGCATAAACGCAAGCAACGTCATATCCGCCATCCAATCCGCACCCCTTCGGTGTCAAAACGTGACCAGGGTGGATATGACGATTTTTTTGTGTGTGTTCTTTTTATGGCAGGATAGTGCGAATTCGAATGGAGATAAATGAGGCTTTTCTTTAAGAGTGGGCGACATAGAATAAAGATAGCATCTACAAGTAGCAGCCACGCGCGTGTGAGTACATATGGCCTGTACATGTTTGATAAAAAAGACAAACTCGAGCCAATTGACACAGATAGTAATTCCAGGTATCATTGTCTCGTTGCTATACTCTGTTGTTATGTAAGTTAAATAGTCCGTGGGCCAGATAGGCCCTTCGTGTACCCCATCCCCACCCCACCCAAGCCTTGACGTCATGGTACTTTTTTGAACCCTTAAGCTTGTTACTCCTAGTGTACGAAATGGACACTTAACAGTAAATAAGTTGGCATAGGCTATATTTTCTGGATCATTTTCTGGATACACACACTTATTCATATTACCACGCCTAAGAAAATTGTGTATTTTTCAGTGCGCGACAAGATGAAAATGCTGTTAAATGTCCATTTCGTATACTAGGCATAACAAAAAAAGTACAATGAAGTCTACGTTGGGAAGGGGGTGTCCCGAGAGGGGCCTATCTGGCCCACGGACTATATAGCTTACAAAACGACAGAGTATAGCAACGCTTCAACCACACACAACAGCCATTCCATTACTCAAACACACCAAGCCTATGGCAATCATGGCCCCAAACCAGATGTCGGCACCATTATGTTAAGTATCCAATCAAAAAAAATCCATACATAGCCATCTGCGAGAACTGGACTCGCTCAACGTGGCTATTTTATGATTGCCCAAACGAGCCAGTAAATAAAACCTTAATTTCAGCGTGTAATTAAGGCATCTCTACATGTACGTTTGGGTGGTTTGGGTTTGGTGACTTATTTGTTGGCCCCGATATTTTATTTTATCAAAGATCAATAGGCAGATAAGAGATAAGGCATTTATTGATTGCAATCAGATGATTGGATTCACCAATAAGTGTCTGACTGAAATGGTTTCTGTTGAAAAATGCATCTTGCATTACTATGTAAGATATGCAATACCTGCAGTATGATACAAAACATCCAGCAATAGCTACATGTATTTTATATTGCAAGAGCTACAGTCTTTTGGCATACGTCTAGCAGCTCATTTGAAAAGGCAGCCGAAAGCTGTCCCCTGTACCTTGAGATAAAAGGCACCCCTACCCCCTACGGTAACCATAGTTACCCTTCCCCGCCCTCTACGAACTCCATCAAACACAACCGGGCCTCAGCCTTGCATTATCAATTCCTCGACCAGACTCTTTCTTTCAGCATTTATCACATATTCCCGGATTGATAACTTGACCCTTTGATCTTGAAATCCCGCCGCCGGCTTCTCTGACAAATGACTCCCTCTGGTTGCCCTATACAGGCTGCAGATCCTATACAATTATCGTGCTCTAGGGTCCTGGATGCTCTACAGCAATTCGTCTAGATTTTTTTTATTATCACTGGTTGAATTTGTTCTTTTGTCGAGTCGTAATTTCAAGCGTGGACCTTTTTTTATATCACCGATGTATCATTTCTTTGTCGTGTCTGCATGCCACAGTCCACACATGTCATCACAGCATAGCGGTTGATTAATCTGGGCTAGTGGGTCGCGCCATCTAACGGTAACCCCCAGGTCAGTGCTAGTATATTATCGGATATAATTTTTAATGCAACTGTTGAACACACACCCCACCCCCACCCCCACCCGAAAACAGTGAACTCTTATTCTTATGGAACCGGGACATAATTCCAGTTTTGTCATGTCAAGGGCAGTATGTTTAGCTGGAAGGCATTTCTTAGGAATTATTCTATTGTTTTCTTTTTGTTTGTCTCAGTCCGTTCCTTTTGTTGCCTCTTCCCTATACAACGACGAGTGCATGCCCCCACTTCTGCTGTCGCATACGAAGAAGAAGAAGAAGAAGAAAAAGAAGGAGAAGAAGAAGGAGAAGGAGGAGGAGAAGAAGAAGAAGGAGAAGAAGGAGAAAAAGAGAAGAAAAGAATGAGAATGAGAAGAATGATAAATGAGAAAAAAGAAAGATAAGAAGAAAAGAATGAGATGAAGACGAGTGAGAAAAAAGAATGAAAGGAGAAGAAGATACAAATCCTATCTGTAGGTAACCAGTGGTGTGAAGTAAGGCAAGTCGACTAGTTGTACAGGTCACTGAGTACGATATACAATACACAGTTACCCGGTCTGGCTCCATACATGTACATGACATAAAATTGTTCATTTGGAGTTAGAAGGCAAGAAAGCTTATTTTTTGCACCCTTTAAAGATTATAGTGAATGTATATGTTGTTCCGTAGTAGTGTGCAAATTGGGAGGAAAGAGAACATTCTTTCACATTTCTCCAGACTGAAACGGATATGAAGCTTTGCTGTCATGTTATCATGAATTAAGCTCCGGGAACTTTTTTTACACAAATGAAATGTGAAATGTGTGGTTGTAGAGTTCAGGGAAATGTCACATAGCCGACCGAATGCGGTAGGGCTTCACAATGGCACTGGCAAACGCTAGCTGTTACTGACCTGCTGAGTGACACAATCAGTGGACCTCTTGTGACCTCTGACGGGGGGAAAACTCCGCAGGACGCAAATGCCGAGTACAGACAGCATTGTAATCTGGGCTGGCTGGTAATACGGGATTTCTCCAGGTTATAATTGACAGGTTAAGCCACTGCATTTTTAGCTCAAATGTCAGCAACCCTCTGCAGATGAGCAATTATCTGACGGGAATAAAAAATAAAATCTCGACACGAAATATTTTTTTTACCTGCCAATCACGATTACCCCAGGATTTCCACTCCATACTCAAGCTGTTAGCTTTCCAGATTCGGCGGGCCTTCCTCGCGCTATCCCGAGCTAACCCCTCTTTGCTCCGCAGACCTCAAAAGCAAAGAGCAAGCGGAAACCCCAGAATTTCTGGTTATGCAACAAGGGAGGGACTCGTTATTGGGGATGTCTTTATTGGTTTGTACAGATGTCGATAGTTTTAAATGGATTTTTGTGTCGGAAACGAGTTTTGAACCTCGAGCAACAGCTATTAACGTAAGCGGCTATTGGCCTCCGGCAACTGCCGTAATTCCTGCCACGGCGGGATAGGCGAAAATCCACCACCGCTGCAAGATCTGGTAGCAGCGGTCCGATCATTATTTTCCGGCCTGTATGTCTGGTCGATATATTAAGCTATAATCGATCTCGATCCTGTCCAGTTTTTGATGAGAAATGCTGACGTGATCAATTTCGCGCCGCGAGGGAAGTTAGTGTCCTACATGTGGGTTTGAACATAACAGCCTGTCGCAGAATGATTCGCTACGGGAAAAGGGATCTCGGAAAGCCAAGGGAGGCGGGGGCGAGGGATGAGATGGGAGTATTACAGTCTGAAGGCTTCAGACATGACAGTTGTACCAAAGGAAAAAAGAAAACAGCTTGGCAAAGTCGATTATGGGACAGTTGAAAAAAGTGATACGTGTGTGTAAAAATAGGATTGGCTACATGCAATACAGGTTTTTTTAAAGAAAGAGAGGGGGAAAAAAAGAGAGGAAAGCGAGAGGAGAGGCGCCCTATTACAGGTTTACTGTATTATTTTCCAATGGTTGTAATGTTTACGGTGGCGTGTTTGTCCATCGTCTTTGCCTAAAATGTTTTAGTTAGGGACAGTTTAACAAAGTCTGACAAAAACGCTGAATTATCACTGAAATGCCCCGACGTTTAATTTGAGCGCCACATTCTAGTGGTGTCGTATTTCTTTTAGATTTTCCGCAAGCTGCATCCATCAGCTTGTTGAAATAAAGCAGCGACCTGTTTTCTTTAACATTGCAATAAGGAACAAAACATTATCAAGTCCTTGTTCTTAATGGAGATAAACTCGTCCCACGTTACGACACGAACATCAATGAGAGAGAGAGAGAGAGAGAGAGAGAGAGAGAGAGAGAGAGAGAAAGAGAGAAAGAGACAGAGAAAGAGAGAGAGAGAAGAGAGGGGGAGAGAGGGAGAGAGAGAGAAAGAAAGAAAAAGAAAGAAGAGAGAAAGAAAGAGACATAGAAAGAGAGAGAGAAAGAGAGGGGGAGAGAGGGAGAGAAAGAAAGAAAGAAAGAGAAGAGAGAGAAAGAGAGAAAGAGAGAGAGGGAAGGAGAGATAGAGAAAGAGAGAGAAAAAAAGAGAGAGAGAGAGATGGAGAGAGAGAAAGAGAGGAGAGGGAGAGAAAGAGAGAGAAAGAGAGAGAGAAAAAGACAGAAATAATGAAAGAGAGAGAGAGAGAAAAAAAAGAGAGAGGGAGAAAAAGAGAGAGAGAGAGAAAGAGAGAGATAGAGAGAGAGAGAAGGAGGGAGAGAGAAAGAGAAGGGAGAGAGAGAAAGACAGAGAGAAAGAGAGAGAAATAATGAAAGAGAGAGACAGAGAGGGAGAGAGAAAGAGAGAGAGAGAGACAGAGAGGGAGAGAGAAAGAGAGAGAGAGAGAGAGAGAGAGAGAGAGAGAGAGAATGTGTTTGTGTGTGTTGGGGGGTACGAATGACGTCATTACTATGTGTGTGTATATTCGTCATATTCGAAAAATTATCACGTTCTGTTCTGTTCCGACTAACCAACGTGGCAACGATACGTATGCATGGACAGATCCCAGTCTCCAACTGGAAGAATAATATTAGCACCTATAACGAGAGGAAAGTTCAATGCCCCGGCCAGTGTCAGTTCCCTAGCCAGTCATAGTGATTACCGTTCACCATGCCAACACCACCACCCCAGACATAAGGCCACCTGAGAATTATGAGTATCTATTGCTACTCCTCAATCGCTGTTGGCAGCAGATGCAGAATTAAAATAGACCCGGAAGTAGAAGCAATTGTTACTGGATTCGGGGGTGGGGGTGGGGGGTGGGGGTGGGGGATTGTCAATCTGGGGTTCCACTGCACTGCCTCTGTCATCATTATCCCCTGGCCCAGATCCACGCCCTGTGCCCTATAATCTATTAGACTTCTATTAGACTTCTGTCTACCTTCTGTGATTCCGCCCTGTGATCTACGAGGGGGATCGACACGGGATTATGAATTTAGCACGTATGGTCAGCGACTTTGACAGACGGTGTCCTTGATTTTGTCACACACACACACACACACACACACACACCCAGGCTCCCCGCCCTAACTATTGTAGCCCCTCTCGGGACACCCCACCCCAGCCTCTCTTCAAATCCATTACTCTTGTCCGTTCCCCCGGTATTTACAGCGATCCGTTAGCTTAACCATGGATCAGCGTCTGTGACGGGTAACAAATGGCCGTGACCCTGAGCTCCTTGTAAACGCCGGCGGCAAACTTACACGTGGGGATTCTATACCGGAAACCCTACCCAGGGGACGGCTCCATCTCCGGCTGATGCTCGTGTCGGCGAAACCAGATGTCGCGTTGTCACGCCACGTTGGGATGTGACAAATGCGATTCGGATGGTTGGGTTGGTGACAACCGCTGCGCTTTGACGCTACAGCAGAGCCAGACACACGAGAGAGTGAAAAAAGTGTCACTTTACTCGATCCTAATTCCCAAGTGGTTCTCTGTTTTTTAGTTGGTCAATGACCTGATCTAATGCATTTTCATCCTCAAATCTCAGCTTGTAGCGAAGTATCAGGCGTTCTCATACGCACCCAGGGGTGGTCACCCCGTGTTCGAAAATGGCCAATACTAGTTTCTGTGAAGAAAATGTATCGAATGACTGGGTTTCTTGACCAAGAATGTAACAGATGCACACAGGCCTGCCCTTTGCTATGATGCCTAAACATGCTCGACATTATATTGATAGAAAATGATCACGTTTTCACTAGTGTTTTAAGCGAAAGTCAAGAGCTTTCGACCCGACACTTCATTCCCTCTTCAGTTGTCTGCGGTGTCCGTGTCGTCACGTGATCCCTGGGTGATGCCAGTGTCACGTGACGACAAATTTGGTTGTAGACCGGACGGACAGGGTGCCTGCGGGCATTGGGGCGACAATGCTCCACGCTAGATTAGAAATTGAGACCCATTCTACTGCTTGCGAACCTCATCACAACTAATTAAAGCCACCTACATACTTAAGTTTATTTATTACAGGGACTACGACAGGCTTACTATTAACCTCAGAGGGACCCTAGCACATTGGCACATGCAGCCCAATGCCAAGCGGGGGTTATTAAATTCTCTGCTTTGTATTCGTATTAGTCTCGTGGTCTTGCACTGCATGTTGTTCGGTATTCCAGAATTCCGTAAGGCATACAGAATATTAGCCGTCGATTGAATCATCCTCCGTGGATGTTGACGTGTTATTCTGTCATGCTCTTACACAATGTAACGTTAGTTTTACAGTTGGTGATTTTTATGTTGTCACTGTCCAAGCAGATGTAGTTCCTATGATTACCTGCTATGAATATAACATAGTGACACATATATTAACGTCTGCTTAGTTTATGGCAAAATATAACAATACGGAGTATTTTAAACCCCTTGGAGGGAAAATTTTCCGAAGATACCCGAAAGAAGGGTAAAGGGGCGAAAGCAGGGGCATCTCACGATTGGCGGATCTTTTATTTGTCGCAATATGATTGGCTAAAGGGTAGCCATATGGCCAAAGGTAGTTTGGCTTCCGAATTAAACCGATTATGCATACTAGGAATTTGTGGCGTCAATATAATAATACTACCTGTTATTAAGTGTTATTTACATGGGAATGATAATTGATCAGTGTACAACAGCCTAATTACATGTGGGCAATGATAAACAGGATGCCACATAATCAGACTCAGACGTGTTTGTTGCTACTCTCAACAGACCACAAACGTCGATTCAAGCGTCGGGGTCCTCTTATTCCTGCTCCAGAAGTGGCGTATTATCGAGTGGCCCTCTTGTTTGTTCGTCTCGGTGCATCTTCTGCAATCAGATCTTTCTTTGCCTTTGATTTCTCGTATTCATCGTCGTAATTAATACGCTGATGTACGAAAGGCGTATGTTGTTGTCACATTGAACTTCAGCACGTCACTGATCTGCTTTGATTTACGCTTTTCATGTACCTGCAAGGTAGGCTGTACTACAGCTGCCAAAGTTGTTTACGTGATCAAAGATAACTGCGACTGCAAAAATGAGAGAGAGAGAGAGAGAGAGAGAGAGAGAGAGAGAGAGAGAGAGAGAGAGAGAGGTAGAAATTCGCACTTAAGCCATATAGCGAATCAAAGTATGCACTATCTTCTTTGACTAAACCACAACCTAATATTGGGTCGCGTTCGATAACTTCGTGGCAGCAGAAGCTGTCAACCTGTTGATTTAAGTGAAATACCTGTATTGTAATTAGTTGAAACCCCCAATTGCGTCGAACATGTAGATGTAAGTATTTTTGAGAAGCCAGCCCTATTTTCCGAGACCGCCCCCAACCCGGAGAACTGTGTGTGGTTGGTACTGACACGAGGCAAACGACCATCATTTGGTAAGTTGTTAGCGGAGATCTAATCAAAGACAGACGTCTACTCTTTTGCCAGATTCGTTCCACGGCGCAGTCTTCGATACGTCTACGCTCGTCACGCCTGCTACTGCGCCAAGCCCATGATCAAAGCGAAACGAACGATGGATTGTTTCCCCGTCGACAGAACGGTGAACCGAAACGATGATTTTGTGCAATAACTAGAGTGATCGATGGTCAAGGAATCGAAAGAATCGCATTTTCCAATGGCTAAGGAGACGTGGAGTCCTCGATGGCCTATTCGGAAGGGTTTGTTTGTCTGGTTATTTTATACACTATCGATTTGGGTTGAAGCAAAAATCAGGTTGAGTGTTGCATACGCTTTGTTTCCAGGCATTGTGAGGGTATGGGAAAATGCAACAGTTAAGCTCTGCCCAAAGAGGAGTTCGGTCCAATGAAACTGACACCCTAACATTGGAGAAAATGAGCTTCAGGTCACACATGTATGTCGTTTTGTGCTCCACCTTTAAAGGACATTTTGAAATGTTATAGTGAATATCAGCGATTATAAGCATATGATTTTAAGATAAAAAATGTACAAGATTCCAAGTCAGAGTACTCAAGTTACTAGTACGTATAGGTGACTGTCTAAGTTCTACGTTGTTTCCATACTAGAACCCGGTAGGTAGTCAGATAGGGGTATAAAAGTAATAAGGGAGTGTTCAGAAACGCCTACAGTGCTGACAGGTAAAGGTACCGTCATACTGTTGCGATCTCGGCTGCAACGTTGTTGCGACTTGTGGTCGTTCGGGGATCGCATGTAGTTGGCCGGGGCTCGTTTTACGGTCGCACAAGCTTGCAATAGGGTTGTTGTAAGGCCGCAGACACTCGCAGCAACTCGCATGATGGGGGTGATAGTTTTAAGCATGCTTAAAACTATTTTTTT
>JAAUYG010251204.1_pt1 | contig 15309 bp, 5 predicted proteins | sample 7278091 | NCBI WGS metagenome assembly JAAUYG01 (sample SAMN14350201, study PRJNA611818) | marine sediment metagenome | isolation source: surface marine sediment (0.6m) | place: French Polynesia: Moorea | collected 2018-08 | reverse complement strand
TCAAAAGTGATGGTGTCATTGGACTCGCCATATATGGTTTCCTATTGATGGTTAATAGTAACATAGGGCCTAACTTGGCTCCTTTGCAAGATATAAGGCTTTGAAATCTGATTGACCTCGACTTTGACCTTTCAAGGTCACTCAAGGTCAAATCTGATGGTGCCATTTAACTCCCCATATATGATTTCCTATAAGTGTCTAATAGTAACTACACGTCTATCTCTCATCGTTTAGCAGTTATAGCCGCTCGAAAAATTTTCTCCTATCTCTTATCATTAGGGCCAAATTTCGACCCCCCACACCCACCCTCCCCCCGGGGCGATTTTTCTCAAAATATAATCACTTCATCCCTGGGTCAGAGGGAAGGCTACCCCCCAAAATAAAGTTGATTGGTTCAATAGTTTTTCAGATATCTTGTTAACAGAGACACACACAGACAGACACACAGACGCACATCAGCATCGCAATAAAACCCGCCCAGCAGAGCTGGCGGGGTTTAAAAATCGGATAAGAGTGTCCTTGTCCTTAGTCCACTACAGTAGACCCCTAATTCTGCCATAATTCTGATTCCATTAGACGAACCTAGACGGGCCTTCACGACTAAAGCCAAACCTTGGCCAGATCGAAAATGCAGTAAGCCGCACCCATAAGCCCCCAGGAGGCCCTGATGCTTTGGCATGGAATACAAAGAAGGAGCTTTGCTTTCTTTGGTCAGGTCCCAGGTGCTTACAATAGGTGGGGTATATCGGTCACGGTCCAAGGATATCTTAATAACTGTCTTTGGACAGGGATCCAAATATAGAAGCCTTCAGTACAGGGATATCAAGATGGCATGGTGGGTTTAGCTCAAGTCATATGTTGAACATTTTAGCTTCTTCATGTACAAATTGTACCAATGTCTTAGTTGTTCTTGTTTGTTTGTTTCGTTTGTTTTGTTACATACATGTATTATTTTAAAACAAAAAGCGTTGGACACCGGTAATGACATGCTTTCCAATGGGAGGATCGAACACCATGAAAGATTGATAAACTTGTCACTGCAGACAAAGTCTTGGCTGAGAGAAAAAAAATGAAAGACAAGTAGTTAATGTTGAGGCAGTTTTGTGCAACGGCCTCTCTTTAGACCCATATTCCCTTAAATCAGATGCGATGGGACTTTTGAGAGGCTTTTTACGTGTCGGATGATGGGGACAATACCCAACAATGCGGAGTTTCTTCCTTAAGAGTCAAAAACAGGCAGGTGGGCTATAAATAAAAACATTGTCATAATTCTTCTTGACACAAAAATCTGGTATCAGGAGATTATATCTATTTTCAGTCTACGTACATTGTTACAATACTTCAAGGACCATACATCTCCGAATATCAAAGCCCTGGGACCAGGAGCGCATAATATACAAAATTATAACTGCCTAAAACATTCACATTTATAGAGGATGCCGCACTAAGTCTGGACATGGTGAGGCTGAAGTTAAAATTCTTGAAGAATTTGGTTACGGAATCGGACGCAAACTGTTCCTTGAATAAATAACGACGAATACTCGTCAATATTCCAGCTCCGCCTGTCCAAGGTTCTGTAAATCCTGGAAATTAAGCCTTTCATATCATCATTACCCCTTCACGGCTATCCATTCCACCGATGCCGTGCCTATATTAGCGTTCCTTGGTCACATTTCCGAGCATCATTGTGCCCTCTGGCCGCGTTTAAACTGGGCCTCTGTCAATCACCAAAGGCCTCAGCTCGACCTTGCAAATCCTCAGCTGGATTGCTTACTTCATTATTCGTCGCACAGGGGATTTTGTACTTCATGTGCTTCAGGCGCCCTTCCCGAGAGTCCCCAACTGGTTCAAAGTTGTCCAAAGCTGTTTTATTAGAGGAGCCTCAACCTCAATGATATCTGTATAAACCATTCTTTCATTGCGACCTCATCTGCCATGGTCTTTTACTTTCTTTAAAATATGGGCAACAACGGCAATAAATGCCAAATCATTGCATAAGTTTAAAGCTGAGCTATAGTGTTCTGTTAATCTTGTAAACAACGCGCCAATAGCTTCACTGGACATCAGTGGACAGGATGTAGCTCCACCCTATGGCATGTGTTATAAAGCTCTCATAACTACTATACTATGGTAAATTTTTGGTGTCGTCCATTGCTCTTCGGGATGGGGAAGTGTAATGTCTCTGCTGCAGTTTACACAAAGAACACACTACAAGAAAATACGTTTTTCGCTCTTTCGTTTTATGACAAGTAGTTAGAAGGAACTTATAGTGGCATGTACTTCTAATATTAGGATATATTCCGGCGTTGAATGGGGAGGGGGGGGGGGGGGCATCGGCTTTCGTTGCGATCTCGTCTGTCATGGTCTTTTACTTTCTTTAAAATATGGGCAACAACGGCAATAAATGCCAAATCATTGCATAAGTTTAAAGCTGAGCTATAGTGTTCTGTTAATCTTGTAACCAACGCGCCAATGGCTTCACTAGACAGCAGTGGACATGATGTAGCTCCACACTATGGCATTTGTTATAATGTAGCAATGTAACGTTGCTCTCATAACTACTATACTACGGTTAATTTTGGTGTCGTTCATTGCTCTTCGGGATGGCAGACCACACTACAAGAAAATACCTTTTCGCTCTTTCGTTTTATGACAAGTAGTTAGGAGGAACTTTGTGGTATGTACCTCTAATATAAGGATATATTCCGGCGTTCAAGGGGGGGGGGGGTCATCAGCTAACTAAGGAGCGTGGCAGCCCGCCCAGTCTATACTGTGTCCGCCTTCTCACTTATAGATCAGTCGTGACACCTTTGCACTAAAACTTAAGGTTAATTTAGTAGGCATATCCATGCTTTGTGCTCAAGTACGGGTTTTCTTTTGTCAACTTCATTGTCAGCAAACCACCTCTGCTAACGGTATGTGAGGTAATGGGCCATCAGTTGTATTATTTCGGTGTAAGCGATTCTTTCGTCTCTCCCATTGTAGAGGTTAGCTTGACGAGAAAGAAGAAACAACCGATGATTAGTGTCCTAATCCGGTGTCTCGATTAGCCAGCGACAGGTCCTCTGCAACGTAAGGTCGATCAGGTAAAGTAGTACATATCTTAGAATATGGTGTGAGGCCTAAGGCACATGTGAACCTTACTCGTTCCCTAAGTCGCTGGAAGAGAAGTCTGTGACGCGACTGGAGATGGAATCTTGCGACCTTGGGAATCACAAAGGAGCCACAAATGTGGAAAAGAATGTAGACAGACTGCACGAAATGTCAAGTAAAGCCGTGGTGCTCCACAGGCTCCACGGGGTCAAACGACCGGGCAATTCCCCATGGCAACCCCTGTGACAACGTGGACTCGGGTGCCATGCCCTTTTTGAACCTAGGATCGCGTAATGCAACAGAAAAGAAAACACTGTGGAATTTAATCAAATCACCGACCATTCAGTGGTCTGTGATTCGATTAGTGACTGATGAGTAACTTACTGGGGCGAAGTAACGCAGGGTTGCCGCTACGTTTTCAATTAACCTTACGTCTGGCGACAATGAATCATGCCTGAATTTGAATTAGTACTAGAACACAGACAATCGTCGATAAAGCAGGTAAACCGGCAGTTTATTGTATACGATTTCGGTAAAGACGAAACAGACTCATAATACTTACATCATCATGGCACCGTTGGATATTGGAATTTGCTTAGTTGAAGAAATATAAGAAATAAAAAATCCAAGAAACTTTCTAAAGATCATGAAAATATTACTTATGTTATATTATATTTTAATATTTTATGTTACAGTGATTCGCTTGTAAAGAACAGGATACTGGCGTGCTAATGAGTATGTATAAGCTTTCGTGATTGTCATGCCGGGAAGACTGATTTACAATATTAAACTCCCTTCTTCAAATCCAAAGGCAAAACCGAAAGGATCGATCCAGAAGGCTAAACCTGAGAACTTCACTGTAAAACTGTAATATTGTAACAGAAAAGTAAGTCTTTTCGTCTTTATGCGGCTGGTCATAGTTGGAAATGTCTTGTCACGTTTGTCATACACGGACAAAGAGTGTATGACAAACGTGACAAGATATTTCCACGGACAAATTTGTTACCGTACGCAAACACATCTTCTATCTTCACATCTTACTAAGACACCTCATGTCAAACATCTTACCTTACTCAATGAATATCTTCTTTCCAGCATAGGGGCTTACCTGCACAGATTATGTCAAACCCTTTATGTTACTCAAACAATTCTCGTCAGCCTAATACCGTATCCAGATACCCCATGCCAAATACCTTACCTATACATCTTCTTCCCATCAACGTACCCAGATGTCGCTTGTCTAGTCTCTTACCCAAAGACCTCTTCAGACCGGTACCTTACTGAAACACCTATGATACGCCTCAAGATTAACTTACCCAAACATTCATTTTTAGGGTGCGAGCTTACCCAGAACTTACCTTCTTTACGACCTGTTACCATACAGAAACACATCACCTGATCACCACATGTGGGCATCTTACTTAAGACACCTGATTTCCAGTTATTACTTTACCTGAACATATCAAACATCTTACGCAGACTCCTGTCCTACTGGTGTCTTACCAAACCACTTCGTTCCAGTCTATGATGACCTTACCCAGACACCTCCTATCGAGCCTGTGTTGGGCGATGAACTCGCTGTTGTAGGGCTCGTTGTGTGTGAGGCTGTCGTTGTTGTGGATGAAGCAGAAGAACGGGCTGCCATTGGAGATGTCCACTGCCACACAACCAGGGTCAGCCACACAGAGAGACCTGCAGGCCGCCTGGGACTCCACAGAGCTGAATACTCCACCCAGGGTGGCGATACCGGGGAAGACTGACCACGAATCCTCACAGACTGGGGGAGGGGGAGGAAAGAATGGCCTTATCGATAGGTTATAAAAATATAAACTGGTAGTCAACATTGTCGTTATTGTTCTACACAAACCAAACAGCTGCTGATGAATGAATTCTTCCAACAAGTCAAAGCAGAGTCAGCTTGGAATTTGCCAGCGGATTCAGCATCTCTCCAGTTTACACGTAAGTGTTATCATTAATGATAAATAGGAACAGGATCGGGGTTTCATAGGAGGTCAAAAAAGTATTAATGACAATCTTTAGTGCTTCAGAACTTCAGGACCTTCTAACTGTCGCAAGGTCTCCTGATACCTACCATCCCTGCAGCGTGATATGAGCCTCTGGTGTTCCATGAAGTTGTTGCTGTAGGGCTGGTTGCTCTCCAGGCTGTCGTTGGTGTGGGTGAAGCACAGGGTGACACCTACAGAGGAGGAACTGACGTCTATAGCCACGCATTCTGGATCCACCGTCTCCAGACAGCGGGCCCGGCACTCGGACAGCGACTGGGTCCCAGAGTGGAATATTCCGCCGTTGTAGCCGGTGCCAGGTATCACTTGCCAGGCGGGTACACAAGCTGAAATCAGGAAAAGTAATTTAGAAAGTTAGTAGTAGTAGTAGTAGTAGTAGTAGTAGTAGTAGTAGTAGTAGTAGTAGTAGTGGTAGTCCCACAACCTTACTTGTGTTCTTGCTGCTGCCAAACTACTGCATAAATCTGGGTTTCATTTGCAGTTATGTAATTTCCGTGTTAACACCATATGGGGAACCTGAGCACACGTTCCTCATATTGGCCCCTCTTGTCTCTCCAAGACCCTGCGACCACAGCAGTTGCGGCGCAAATTTGTTCCTCTTCACCCAGTATGCCGAGATCAAATGGCGTCTTTCGCCCGAGGCGTCAGTCTGCCTTGGATGTTCCCCAATGTTCATGTGTCTTGTCGCAGTTGACGCACTTCCATTAGTATAATTGCAACAGTAGACAGGCCAGTCCCTCTGACAAAAGAGCGAACGGAAGGGCTTCAACTACCTAATTGGCATGGCCTGTCGGGCAATGATTCGTCTGGCTGACACGAACGATGCCTGTCTGCCAGCCTAACGCCCAGACTTCCACTGTACATACCAGCCATACTAGGGGGGCAGGAAGTGACTCTTTCCTTAACGTAATGCTTCAACGCCCTGCTTCATCCGGTTCCCTTGTTCCCTTGAGCTGGCAGCGGTGTTTGGCCAGTTTACTTTCCCATATGTGTTGACACGACCACGCTTTTATTACATACAAATAGCCCAACAGATAAACCCTCGAACATTTATGCAGCAAAACAGGGAGGGTGAATCAGGCTCGTAGTCGGCTTTCAACCACTCATGGTCATATCACCGACTGCAAGTTGGATTCGGTGGTGTATGCAAGTGTATGCGTGGTGAGTTAATGTGGACCTGTCTTGTTTGGGCCGAACGATCTACGCTCGACAGTTTTTGGGTGCCAAGCCACCGATTCAGTTCCGCCACAGGTGAGTATAAAGGAATCACTCAGATCATTTATACTGACTTCGAACCGCCCAGTCGGTTGCCTAACTCATTGGCAGCAAAACAGGAAAGCACAGGATTGGTGTAAAGGGGAAGTGACACCCGTATACGACGATAGTCTATGTCGACCACCTCAGCTGAAATTCTATTAAGAAATCTGGAATGGTTTGCTTCAACAAACGGGAAATTTGTGCTACACTCTGACAAAAAAATCCATATCAATGCACGTTTTCCCGGGGATATAACAACGTTAGTTTTAGTTCGGCTAGTGATTATTTGTGCACTGTCCTACATTTGACAAATATAAAACGAAATATCGATTTTATACCGTAAGCTGTTTCCCCAAACGTATACAGCTGTGTAGGAAGGAGTGTCGTCCGATTGCTCTGTACCCACGTGACACGAGTGATATGTCCTATACAGAAATGACACAGTGTATATACAGCGGAACCGGCAGGTATTGTGACCGGCTATTTTCACCTAACAGTATACACATATTTGAAACCTGATATCTGGCGAAGGGAGGGCACGCTCTGCATACTTTGATATTAAACACCGATATAGGATCATATATAATGAGTCCAAACGGGTTATTAGTTTTGGTCGTGAAAGGTTAATATCAATGTTACCTAAATTTTGAAGGCCTTTATCTCTTTAGAGAGCAGTTAAGCAATAATTTACTATTAACCATTACTAGGAAGTCCCACATGTGGAGTCAAAATGGATTAGATCTTGAATGACATTAAGACGTCAGTTTAAGTCACTATATTCACTGATTTTCGAATGTACGATATCCGTGCATCACACGTACATGGACCGCAAGCCTATTCGATTACAATTGGATATCACGTAAAACATGAGTGGGTTAATAATGGTTTAAGTCGAGTTTGACAATATCTCGGTCTTATCGCGACTGGAACAAGGTTTACTAAGCTCAATGACTTGATCTCTGAACAAGGTCGTGTGTGTAGCTAGCTAGCTAGATATTAGATACCGGTAGATAGAATTTATTTCAGTATGTACACAGGCACACAAAAGTACAATTACTTTTTATTGTAATGTACACACTGTGGTGTTTCTCCTTAGCCAAACAGCTGTAGACCATCATAAAGGCATTGTGCATATGATGGATCTGTCTTGTGCTAGTCCGACCTCCGGTCTGCCTTTATAGTGCTAGCTCACCGAATCATCCCGTCACGGGTATGTACTGAGTGATGTCGCGACCCAGGCCATTCTCCTGACTCCCAGTCGGCCAGTCGGTCTCTTTTAAGTGCTAGACGCTAAACACAGTTAAAGCGATAACAGCAAAACATTAAATTTTAACATATTTTGCTCGACTCGGCTGGGGATCGACCCACCAACCTCGCGCGCCCCAGGCAAACAATCAACCACTACACTACCCGGCCATGGTAATATCACGTAAGATAATTTGTGGGCATGTAAGGTTTTCTGCTGTCCCAACGGTCTCTTTTGTTTTTCTTCAAGACTTTTACTCTGTTAAAGGCCTCTAATGATGTGTATTTCAAGTTAGTATTAACGTTGACACTGCTTATATAACGACAACTTCTATGCTTGTAATTACTAGTTCACATGTGTTTTCTTCAGTTCCTCTGTGGTTCATCAGAAACGACTCTCCGACTATTCAGCTCTGCTCGGGAACATCTGGGATTGGAAGAGATTCCTTATCTGCAACGCCACAGACGCCTATCGTGATTAATGGCGGCGGTAAGAGCGATGGGGAGTCCTAAATCCATTCTTAATGACACTTGCAGACCACTCCTGACACCTGGGATAAATGTATATCACGCCGTGCTATGTATAGAGCAATGACGTCTATGTGTCTGTGAACTGGACATCAGTCAGATCGCCGTTAATGCTGCATCGACTGCCAGAAACCCTCGGGAGTTCGATGTCACTTGATAAATTTATGTGGGATCGAAAGATTTTAAGAGGGATAGATGAAGTAAACAGTGTTTTAACTTACACAGATTTTCAGCATTTCCCCAGATTTATGTATTTATTTTTCAGTCATTCAGTCGTTTATTTATTTATTTATTTATTTATTGATATTTAAACTGGGTAGGCCTGTTACAATTGGACCTGTATTCCTCCTTGGTGCCCAGTAGACTATAAAATTACTATAGTAAACAATTTATACTAAGAGTATAATACTAGCATTAGGCACAGACTGTATACAGATGATCAACATACCCTGTATGATCACAGCATTTTGTGGCTTACACGAAACTAATGGGTTCAATACTGTACTTTTTTATATTACATCTTTAATCGTACTCGAGGAACACTGGTAAGTTTTACAACAGTATATGGATATTATGATTCTTCATCTCTCTCTCTTTTTTTTCCTGATAACCTCAGGCATGTCATGACGGGCGGGTTCGAGCCCGCACAACGGGGACACATATATGTTCCTCTCCCGGCACTCTAACCATTCGGCCACCGGGCAGGGACTCATAATAGCTACAGATAACTGAACATTGGTGTTCGGATTGTCAAAAACGATAAAACTGAAAAGTATTTTAATTGCCTGGCATATAGCTTGACTCCAAACAGTTTAGCAATTCTGCAATAGACCTCTGTAATTTCATACTGTTGGGTGCTGAAAGTTATCCGACAGCCATGCTAACGTGTTGTCATCGGCATATTTATATATATCACAAGTATTACTCATCATATACATTTATTCACCTTGAAATACATTGAATACATACGGACCTAAATTGATACATGTGGATTTCCATTCACTTCTTTCTACTCACTTTTTGACTCTGTTTTCTCTCCGTGAAGTAATTTGCGATGAGCATGCATGCCCGCTAGATCGTGTAGCCCGTAAGCATTCAATTTGTTAACAATATAATGAAGACGGTGAGGCAGACAATCAAATGCCTTCGATAGGTCTGTTAATATTGCTGCGTAGATGTAATTATAATTTATGGACCATTTACGTTTCTCAACAAATTGTAAGAATACATATTTACTATTTACTATAGAATACTTACTTTTACTTACAATACATATATAATGCTTACTGTTTACTACATATCCCTTTTCAATAGGTACAGCTTCGGTGTGGATTTAGATAATTATAACCGTTTAACAGCCGACCGAAACTCCTTACTATTTCCGGAGGAAACACACTTCCGTTTTAAGTCTACCTGTTTATTTTTCTTGCGAAGTTTACCCACCGAGTTTCTCTATACTTGTTGTAGGTTTCACTGCACCACCGCATTTCAAATTTAGGCCTGGCCGTATTTTTCACATTCATTGATTTTTTTTAACTCACGGTTCACGTGTGGAACAATTTTCGTTTTCGTTGAAGCATGTCCATTTATGCTGCAACAACACAGAAAAGATTATACACACAGGCCACCTAAGTAATTCGTTGGAGCATGTCCATTATGCTGCAACAACACAGAAAAGAGGCCACCTAAGTAATGACTCAATACGAGGTTTACTTTACCGTTGGTTAGTAGGGACGTTTAGGCTGTCACCGTAGTCAACAGGTTTGCTCTTCCAAGACATCATCAGAAACAGAAGCGTTGTTCGATGTTATGGGGTGTCCATTTTTAAGCTTCCGTTATGTCAAATGCACTGCCAAAGCCTTCGGGCAAATAGCCTATATATAGACCTGTCTGGTAGATTTGCCGTAGCTTTGCTAGAATGTACAAAAAGACAACGGAATCCAATGCTCTCTTTGGCTCTTATTATATACATGTATTGTCGACTTTTGCTACCTGGTCTTCTTTGAAGGCATCTCTAAGCCAGTTGCTGCAGTCTAGCCCGATTGGAAGACGCTATTAGTGGATGTACTGGGGCGGGTAATGTATTTTTCTTGGGTTCCTATGACTTTTCCTTGGCGGTGCTCATGATCGAGGAGACATCGAAAAAAAATTACGGACAGAAGCTGGTACTTCCCCCAGGAACCATTTGACAATTATCGGAGAGGACGATATATAGCCCGCACGCAATACACGTCGTGACCTCCAGTTAGGATTTGCTGATTCCAGCCAAGCGTTCTTTGATAGAAAAGCCTCCCTCCTCGTGCCAGATACCTTAATTTGACACGCTTCCGACAGGCTCCTTCTGTGAGCAAATTGTTCGTCCGGACATAATAGGGACTCCAGTGACAAGTCGACACCGACAAAAGACATACGCCGAGGGGCAAGAAGGGTTCTGCCGGAATAATTAACCGACATTAATGGCACACGACTCTCAGCAATTAAAGTAGCGGCAGCCCGCAGTAATTGTTTTAGGAATAATTGGGGCATCTTTGACTCGGCTGACGTCAGACTCAATTATTATCCCAGCCTCTGAGAGATAAAGGAAATAGGTGTAAGGCGCATGTCTTACGGCGGCAGCATTAGCTATGCACTGCACACTGTGGCACTACACTAGTCCTCGGCGAAAACGGCTGGATGAAATGAAATGAAAAATGGTAGATGTGAGGACGCGGACTTGACACACTAACAGTAAATGCACGTACAGTCAGTATACTTCCTTAGAAATCATCTACTATTTGCATATTGAAACACGCATTCTTTTCTTAAAGGCTGTGCTTGCGAACACAACTTGACTTCTCTGAGTCCTAAATTTAGGATGTTAAGTGCCAATGTGTTCTACGGTTACGCACACCGCCGCCTGTTTTTTTTTTTTCTTTTTTTACTATGGTGTCTCGTGTGCCTGGTTCATGTCGTGTATGAGCTGGAAGTCCTACAACTCCCCAGCCAGGCTTCCTTCCGGGGAGAGATGGACACGATTTGGCAGGTTACCTAATGACCAATTGTGGCTTATTGGACCTTACCCCATGTTGCTGTAGTCTCAATTTTCCGTTATAGGCATGCGCTGGAGAATTTTCCTTCCGGCGGTATTGTGTTTGAGCTGTCTGTAGACAACACGTGTATCATGGTTTTGCCCATTCTTTCCATTTGGGGCGAAAGTAGAATTTACCGTAACTACAGTAGCCTGCAGCAAGAGTCACTCAGCCATCATAACTACACTTCCTTGATAATGTAGATCGGGTTGATTGTACGACTGGGGCCAATCACTTTGTAATTGTAATTGGAAGTAATTAATTACGCCACTCCTGAATGTTTATTACGTGCTTTGAATTAATCTTTTATTCCCAAGCAAACGTAGTTTAATTTTAATTGTTAAAGAGTAATTACAACTCCGTCCAATGTGGAGTAATTGTAATGGATCACTGCTAAGCAACTGTAATTGCATCTTATGCAATTGACCACAGCCCTGGTAGATTGAGACCGACACAGATGCCGAAACCGTCGTATTCTAGACCTGCGTTTACGTTCAGTAATCTAATTTGATTCCTATTCGCTCTTCATGAACGCTCTAGGTCGACTTAATACTTTTCGATTCTAAGAAGAAACGGACCCGAGATAATGGAGGAGTGCAGAAAGATGTCTCGTACAATAGCGTCCGCGTCGACACTGGGCAGCTGGCAAGCGTCTCCGCAGCCCAGGGCACTTTCCCTGAGCTGATCAGAATTCAGAGTGCGAGGCAAAGAGCCATGTCCCAGAGCAATGGAAAATACCTCACCTGGCTTGGAAACCAAGCACTGGACATTTCCGGCGGTGCCGCAGAATACCACCTGCTGGGTGTAGTCTTGTTTGGACCCTGAGACGATTGTCTGAGATCCCGGATGGCAACCGGATGTTTGCTCCAAGGTATCTTCCGATCTTGCCATAATTGTTTCTTAAAAGGGATGACCTAGCTGTTGTCGTGTTATGTCGGCGATTTAGCATCGTATAAAGAATACTACGACCTCTAAATTTTTCAGTTTTAAATAAGTAAGTAAAATTTTATTTAACGTCGGGTACAATGTAAAATAAAAATTAGCCAATAGGCTATTCTCCGACACGAAGACGATGGAAGTGATATACAATGTATGTATATGTACAGATGATCATGTTAACGTATTTTATAATACAGGGCATGTATACTTAAACATATCGCAGTCATAAAATCATAATTATTTCATCTCACATAGTTACGCTCTAACGATGGTCTTGTTAATAGTTTAAGCGTCGACGTTCAGATACAAACAATATTGGTTATCGGTTTAATAGCTGGAATGACCATACGCCATTACCCCGGATTGCATAGAAAACTAGAACGCAGTGGCTCGCATGGGCAAGGGAGGCAATGCACATTAAGCTACCTTCCCCCCGCCAAAGCTAGACTGGCATCATTTATCAGAGTAGATGTAGTGTAGTTGTACGGATTCCAGGTAAATGGATCGTCACGTCGGTGAGGCTAGAGCACCCCCAGGATTAATTGGAGCAATTTACCCGAGAATCAAACCTTGTCCTTGAATAGGTCAAGGTTAAATTAGACCAGTTCTGGAAATGGGATACCGCTGTATGCCAATGGCACAAATACGGTGTACATGCAATACAGATAGGGTATTAGCTGTTTGCAAAATTTTAGGAGTTACCAGCAAACTATCTGCTTATAAAGATTCGATTGATCGAAGATATATCTCCATGCAGCAGGAGAAATTGTGTTTTTTTCTGCGTCTCACTTACACAACTAAAACCAAACAGTTGAAAGTTCCCAGTATTACATTCGTAACCTCAGATACATTATGTACATTTATTTTAATGCAAGTTTTGGTTTCTTAGAAAGCAAAGAAATACACAGACAACAACCGAACATAACACGACAGGCTGTTTTATTAGAGTAAACCAGCAAAGAAGCAGATAGAGAAATAGTAGCAAGTACTTGTAAATAATTAAAAGTACAAATATCGTCAATGATGATATGTAGTTTAGCTTGAGGTTCCGCTTTCCTGGGTGACGGAAGGGTACGAAACCAGCTCTATGTTTGCCGATACTGGATTTATATAATAAACACCTGTCCCTTCGGTTTGCATTCAATACCAACTCTCACCTTGTGGCGAGGGCATCCGCCGCACGTCCGACCGTTGTCGGCGTCCGTAAAACGCGTTTTGTCACAAGTTTATTTTTCCCACAAACACCACTTGGGTTAATGCGAACTGATTATCCAGGTGCGGACCATGGGCGTCTAAAAATTACCGTATCATATATAGCGATATTTTAAACACTCGCAGAGCCACTTATATGTATCGCAGCTTCCCTAATGCATGTATCTTATAAAACAGGGGCGGGCCCCGTTAGACTGTGGGGTAAAATTCGAAAGGGCGCGGTAAGACCATGAGAGTCCCAAGCCAAGGGATTAAACTTGACCACTATGGTAAAAAAATATTAAAATGGCGGTTTATCGCCTATTTGACCTTCATACGCAGAGCATCCACGTAAAACATGATATCACATTCACTCATAAAATTGGAAAAGGCGCTGGAAAAAGACATAAACAAGAGGTCCATGGGCCTTGGCGCTCTGCTTGACAGCAGCAGTACTTATAACACTTGTAAATTTTGTACCGATATTACTTGATATTAAGTTTGAGACGAGTGCAATGAATGACGCAAAATGACCTTGAACACCATCAGGTCAAAGGTACCCATTATGTTCTACTGTAGTTCCCGAGTCCCAAATTTCAGCCCTTTTCACCTCACGATTACCCATTTCCAACATGTTGGCAATTTTTCATTTCCTGATTGACAGCATTGTTAAATTTCATTCATTTTTTTTAAATATAAATGTCAAAACTGGTAGAAGTAACGTTTGTGTGAACTGTCACAGGGACCACATATAAGCTGTTGGTTGAAAAAAAAACACAAGTGTATTAAGAGCAGCGTTTTGAAAATCATACTTTTGTACAAATTGCAAGTGCAGCAAAAGACCCCAAATTTCCAAGTTTAAAGACATAATCAGTGAATGATGTTTTGCTTGTCTTGGAATCATTTACTTGCATTTGCACTTGCATTTCTCTACTTGCCTTTTCCCCACCACTCACATAATATGTTAAGTTAATAGCTGCAACACAACCACGCATTCTGTCAATAAAAGATAGTATTTGCGCAAGTTAGGATACTTACTCATTAGATACCAATATCAAATCATTGCAAGGTAAAAACAAAATATACTTCGTGAAAGGAACTTGGTGAAAGGGGGTCACCCTGTCTAACACCGGAAATTATACGTAAAAACAGAGATGAACAAAAGCCGTTTATTCTAAAGCATAAAATAGTATTTCTATGTAATCTTCTTACATGTAATTGAATTATAAACCTTACCCATCACGATTGTACTAGAATAATCGCTAAAATATAAGATGTCTCTTCAAATAATCAAGCGCTTTTTGAAATCGAAAAACGCTGCAATGGTTGTCATTTTTTTCTTAATTTGATTTCGTATAATGGACGGTGACACACTATGATCGATGCACGACTTAAAGTTTTCTAAATCCATTCTGTTCATCTTAACTCAATCCAATCCACTGTCTCTCAATAGGTAGAACTTCGTTTTCAAAACAAAAATATAAATGCTTGAAACACACGAAAGAAGACCAATACCCTTGTGGTCAAGTGGAACATACATGTAAGGGGTCCTTGCTTGAGCTTGGCGTAATTATTGCTCTAAGCCAAGTGGTAGGGACACGGTTCAAATCAAAACAAAGGGTTACAAAAGCGTAGACTCAGCATGATACACACTGGGTATTTTAAGTATGCGATACCATTCTACATGTATATTTTAATCCTTCCAGGTGACCCTGTATCATGTGATGTTTTGCTTTTTGTTTTCTTATGGTGTATTTAGTAATGTCTCATCTTTGTACTTTTATGCACAGCTGATTATATTTTGTATTATTGTGAAGCGCCCTGAGGACTTGTGTGGATACGGCGCCATATAGATGCAATAATAATAATAATAATAATAATAATAATAATAATAATAATAATAATAATAATAATAATAATAATAATATTAGAGCGCGGCTCGTATTTATTGTAAAAACGAAGTC
>JAAUYG010218497.1_pt1 | contig 15313 bp, 15 predicted proteins | sample 7278091 | NCBI WGS metagenome assembly JAAUYG01 (sample SAMN14350201, study PRJNA611818) | marine sediment metagenome | isolation source: surface marine sediment (0.6m) | place: French Polynesia: Moorea | collected 2018-08 | reverse complement strand
TTTGTCTTCTTTGAGGGTTTTTGTTTTTTGCACTTTCCAACAGTGACACGTTGATCCAGGTTTTGCTTAGAGTTTTCAAGATTTTTGCAGCTTCATCAAACGTCAGATGATTTTTCAGTCACGCTACGCACCCTGTGATACTCCTTCAGTCTGTCACATCCAATGCGAACGTGAACCTGACAATCAGACACTGCATAACCACAACCGAAACTGAAACCTGTAGAACACTGAAGGCGTCTTCGTTCGCTGCTTTCTGCATGAGTTTCTTTGCCGTGGAAGCTTGATCTCAAGGAGCTTTCACCCAAAAGGAACGCTACTGAACGCCGACTGCAGGAAAAGACTCCATCATTGCTGCCACTGAACAATGCACGTTGGCAAATTGTTTGGGTTTTTGACTCGCAGTCAATTTTTAAATGCCGCCTTTTCTGACACTTTTCCCAGTTCCTTGGCATCAATCATTGCGCTCATCTCCGCAGAAATCGCTCCTTGGATCAGGAGTGGAATACACAGCATGTGACGCGTTGAAGAACCGAAGCTGTTGCCGCAGGATGATTCTCTGTTGACAAATCGTGATTTTTTGCCTCGACAGTCAAATGTACAGAGAGAGCGGCCTTCGCTTTGAGGCGTCCTCACATTGTAGTGTGTTGGCTGCGTTTTGACGTCACATTAAGGGGTCAATGACCAGAAATCAGACGTATTCACACCGCCACAACATTCGCCTAATGCATCCAAGCCGTCACTGCCACAGCGGCAAGTTTTCAGTCACGTGACGTGACGCAGCATTTTGACGCAGAAATAAAGCGCAACAAAATCCACTCAAGATGCATCCATTTTTTCAGGTTGATTATTGGACAGAATGTGCGGGTAATTACGGCGACCAAAGCCACGTCGTCCCTGTGTTCGGCTGCGGCGCTTCCTGGGAACACGAGGCGCTGGGCCTAATGAGCACGACTCCTGCCGCTCTGATCACAGTGTAATCTCTTCAGCCGCACAAGTCGCTGCATTAACCCCGCGGGCTCCGCTCCTTTTGAGCTGCTCTGTCTTCATTACCATTACCGCTCACAGCTCTCTCACACACACTGCGCCTTGTCCAATGAATTAAAGGTTCGTCTTCCTTCCCCTGTGCTATGAATGAAACGTGTGTTTTTGCTTTCAGATTTAGCTCATAGACTCCCAGAGTTCCAACATGGGTTTTGAGTCGAACATGAAAGCGGTTTTGGCTATCCCAACTCCCTTGTATGTGAAGCAGGCAGAAGGTGCCCACTGTCGTGGAGACTTGTGCTTGTGCTTGCGTTGTCTGTAACTTGTGAGTCGGGCTCAGCACAACTACGGAACCACTGAAGTTTAAATTGTTCTCTTCCGGGAAGGTACAAGTGTAATGGTCTCCTGTGCAAGGAAATACATTTGTACCTTTACCTTCACCTGTCCACAGTCCTTTTTGCATTCCTTTGACGAACCTCAAGATCACAGAGAAAGAGAAACGTAGAAGTGTTTAGCGTCACTTGGTAGGCTAATTGGCTTCCTGGACTCCTGGCATCAGATCTACCGTCTTAGAGCTGACTCCTGGACCCAGACGAGCCTGCGTTCATTGGAGCATCCACGTGGTGTTCAAAATAGCCTAATTCTAAGCAAGGATTGGTCAGTTGCTGCATAGAAGCCTTTGTACAGATTTTCAACTTTTGGGTCACAACACAACACTTCACCAGCCACAGTGAAACAAGCAGGTGTCCAGTCTGATCTTGTGTCCTCTCCAGAGCTATCCAGATTGCTAAAATGTGGTCATGTTCGCTTTTCCTGTTTGCAGCTTCGTAGTCTGTGTTACACCTGGAAGTGGCAGCATTTAGGCCCTGGATAGAGCCTGTTTACGACAACCATGATTCACGCACACCACCGGGAAGCACGTCCAACGTGGGCGAAGAGACACTCGGCTCATTAATACTGCACAATCCGCCGTGACAATTCCTGCAGCTGTTCCACTATGCAACCAGCACAGTCCTGCAGAACTGACGCTCCGGATGGAGCAAGTATTGTCCTCACAAACTGCAGCTACAGGTGCATTGTCCTCATGCACGGCACTCTAAATTTCCAGATGTCAAGGGGCACCGTAGAATCGCCAAATTTGCCGCTTCAAATGCCACTGAACATCAGACAGGATTCGGCACGGATAGCAGTTTTGAAATTTACAGGAAAGCCTCAACGTTGGTCTCACAAACTGAGCAGTGAACTGAGCAGTTCTCGGCTCACCCAGACACAAGCGTGACAAAGAAAACCACGCGAGTCAAGCAGTCATGTGATCACACTCACGTTCTCACCGGTCGCTGAAAGTACGTCCTGGGTCAAGACACGTTTGTCCACCTGAAAAAAGGCAAACAGGCTCACACTGCCACCAATCCAAGCAATCCAATGCACAATCTGGTCAACCATGCAGGCAGATCTAAACGTCAAATCCAACTTCCAGACGTGTATCCTAGGTTTGTGGTTACGTCTGCGTTACTTCGTCTTGGCGCTTTCGTGTCCGACAAAGAAAGACGCAGAACGCAAATCTCACGGAGTATCCCCACAATCAAAAGCAAACCAGCATTCAAACAACACTTTCTTATCTTTAGCTGGTAATTCCACGACGAGACTGCAGTGCAGTGACGAGGCCGAATGGTCTGACTGACTTTAAGAGTGAAGAACGGCGATACTTTCCCCGCAGCCAGACTGGGCTCAGCTGCGCCGCTATGAACGCACCACCTGCCCCGGTGCTTAATTACATACGCGCATATTCCATACATGTACAGGGGCCGTCCGACTGCACCAGTCCACCACCTATTAGCACAGCTTCATGTCCAGCTTTGCCTATTCGCGCGTCGCTTAATTGCGGACAATATTGCAGTCCAGCCTTATTCGTGCTGATTAAAAAGCAATAACTCCTCGGTGTTTTTGCCACCCAGAGCGAGATTAATGAAACACGGCATTTCCATATTTTACATCAGCATAACCATAAGAGCGTGTGGCAGATGCAATCTGTTTCGCGTTTTTCGTGGAAGGCCTGATTCCCGGAGTTGAGCTGCTGTGCTGACGTGCTCAATGGGCCGGTGTGTCATAAAACATAGGAACAGGAAATATTGGAACTTTGAAACTTCCTGTTTTTTCCCATGGAAGGCCTTCCTTGCTGTTAACATCAAAACAGCCAAGCAATCTGCGATTGTGAGGACACAGCGCCGGAACTTTTAAACAGCAAGTTAGGAAAGACATCACATAACGAATGGACCAGTGAAATGTGCGGCGGAAATCGCTTTTGGATACTCCAAGAAACGTTCTCTATGCAGCGGCATTCCAAGCTGTGCCCAACCAGACTTTAGACAAACAGGTCATCATTTCAACTTTAGTTCAGTTCAGTAGCATTGCAGGTGTCTCACAAGGCCAAACGAAGCCATGAGCAGAGGAAGTCCAAGTGAGGCAGAAACCTTGCCAATTTCTGTGCTTCGTGTGTGTTTCAAGTGTGCAGCCAGAAACGAGAACTTGTGCTTCAGTATACGGAAGAATGTCAAAACAAAGCAATTTGAATTCCTAAACAGGTCATCAACATTTTTAAGATCTCCCCAGTGCAGGGTAGCTGAGCGAAAAGCGGTCGCAACAAGGACCAGAATGACAACAACCAAGCAGAGAAGGCCAACAGGACTGAACAAGGTCGCTCTGCTGGAGAATGAAAACATTTTACTTTATTCTGGATGAAAGAAGAGAGCGAACACCCACTTCTTTGCATGGAGAAGAAGAAGTGGATTTGATGAAGTGTTGGTGGGTGAGACAGGTGGAGCTGGTGGAGCTGGTGGAGCTGGTGGAGCTGGTGGAGCCTTGAGCCAATGAGATCAATACGACTCAGTGCGACGACTATTGATCCCCCTCCTCCACTCACAAATCCGAGCCGACTACAAACATCCTCATTCAGACCATGTAACAAGTGCCCTCTCAATTACCCCCAGTCTCTGTACACAACGCCGGCCCCTTCAGTTTTCAGCCTGCTCCCGTCTAAAGAATGATGCAGACAGATTCAGTGTGGTAATTCGTCACAGAGTCAATAGACACAAGCAGCAATTGAACAGGCAGCTTTGGCAAACACACTGACTGTAAATATGACCTTCAGACATTGATCGTCTTATTCTGACATTCAACACCAATCTGATCAACAGCAGAACTGCTTGCACCGAGTTAAAGAGTACAGAACGCATGAATGGCCTTTGTGCTACGCCCAAGCGGGATCTTCGTCAGGTGGCCAGACTTGAAAATTGCCAAGAAATCCTGAACCTAGACGCATCGATGTTTCAGCAACTTTATGCTGAAAACTTTATGATTTCGAGGTTGAGGGGAGTGGGACCGTGGAGGCCAAATGTGTGCACAACTATGGCACCACGCTCTCACACTGTCCAGTGGGGCCTTCAGGCTTGGACAATCCCCCTCCAATGTGGACCAACGCCCCCTCGTCAAAACCAGCTCTGAATTCAGTGTACAACCCTCACCCACCGAACAGCCATCCTCCGTGGCACTCAATGGAGCATGCTGGAGACGGATGCCAGAGCTGCCTCAAAGCTGTTCAAAGGTGTAGGCCAGATTTCTCGAATGGGCAGTCATGGATGCAACTTGCACAACATATCCAGAAGTTAGGGCCGAACCAAGCATCTTACTAGATTGCGTGTCAGCTTTTTACTGAGGACAATGTGACTCGAAATTGACACCAGAACACTTCTTCCTCCTTCCATGGAAGGCTAAGAAGCGCATTTTCGTTGAGACGCTCGCTGCCCTGACACACAGCAGTGGTCAGACCCATGCCAGAAAACCGTAAATTATCTCTTTTTCAGAACTTGGGCCTGAGATAGTGCCTTCATCACTGCAGGCACAATAACCAGTACATTTCCTGCAGTTGATTTGTACTCTCGTTGCGACCCCATGCGCCAGAGTCTGCTGCGGGAAATTGCTGCAATTTACGGGATTACAGAACATTGAGCCAATCTCAACCTCGACGAGAAACATTCCATCTCAAAGCAAAACAGCAAGTGCAGCCAGCTCTTCCATCACTCAATCTTTTTACTCTTTCAGCTTCAGGGGGCCAACACGTTTATTTGTCTAACAGCTCTGGAATTCCACAATCGCAAAGCTTCCACAACACATCTTTCAATTCAGTTTGTATGTTTGCCTGCCTGCACAAATACACAGCACAAGTCCCCCGTTTTCGTCCGTCTTGAGCTTAGTTGCGTGCAAAGGCAATGGCCAAGAAAGAAATGCATGCAAGCGGCCCCATTTCTCCTTTGCCAAAATCAAAACGTCGGCAGCTGGGGTGGAAGGGCCAAGTGAGTTCAGACGTGTTCACACCGCACTGAAACTTTTCTTCCCCTCCCCCCCCCGTGTTTTCTGAAATCAATTCCTGCAAGCCATTGCACTGCAGACTGCTGATTGATCTTCTCCACACACCTTTTTCTTCACTGAATGTTGGGCACATACATGAGGAACTCTTTCTTGGGTCTGTGCCGGGTGGATGCATCTTTGTTCACAATGGACGAAGTTCACACTTATTGATGCACGCTGATTCTGGTGCGACAGAACAATTGCCGTCATATTTTGTCTTGGACTGTCAAAGCCTGCCCAAAAGGTACAGAATTCCCAGAAAGAGCAAATTCAGAAGCAACTTTTTTTTCCCTTCTCTTCAAAGAAGTTCCCTCTGCGTTATCGTCTGCCTACAGCAGGGCTCAAACAGGGGAGGCCCGGCCTGGTGAACAGTGCCTGAGGGCGTTGCCCTTGTGCTCTGAGAGGAGTCTGGGGTGAATGTCGCACTGGCCTCTTCAAATTGTTCAAAGACAGCTCTCACTCACTCACTCACTCTCTCTCTCTCTCTCTTTCTCTCTCTCGTCGAACGTGTGCCAAGGATGCCAATTGGAGAACCATACCCAGGATGGTTTCACTTCCACCCCGACGCAAAGCAGGAATGTGGAAACCAGATTCCAGATGTCTGTTGCACCAGACGCGCAGAGATAGACGTGGTTCAGACACTACAACACGAGTACCTGCTGCAAGTACTCACCTGACGAGCACAAATTGAGATGTCAAGCAGCCACTTGTGCGTTTAGCTGTGTTTGTTGCAAACCACCCAGATCAGAGAAGCAACTTCCCGCCCCATTGCAAAGTTTTTCCTCTTCAAAGTGAAAATCCGGATTGTGTGCCAACAAAGCTGGAAACTAATGTTCACACACGAAAATTGTTAGCAATGAAAACAGACAATTTGCGAACACCACAGTGGAATGGTTGGCATCGTTTCAGAAGTTGGTAACCGTCTTTTTGCCATGTTACTCTGACTGATTTTGATTTCCACACCCCACGCAACACAAAAAAGGTGAGATGTGGTTGGGGTGTCTGATACACTGCCACGTCCCCAAGGCCAAAGAAATCTTGCACATTTCAATTCAAATGCTTTCGCGTCCTCCTATATGAGGTCAATTTTCCGATTGTTTTCTCCAGGTGACCAAAATTCTGGACCCGCGCGGCCTGAGACCACATCACAAAGGAAGAATTCGGCAATTGCACGAGAAAGCAATGAACCACTGACATGCAGGGCAAGCTCTAGGCTGCATATGTACCGCACATTGATCCAGGACTAGCAGCAGTAACGGACCCACTCTTCACCCCTGAGGAACCCGAACCGGAGTGTTGCTCGGAGGGTTCAAGGGTTAAAACCGGAAGGTGATCGGAAGCGACAGTGACGGATGGACACCCTGCGCATTCTGCGCTCAATTACCCCGGGGGCAAAGGTCAACGCACACCGGAGCGAGGTCAATGCAATTCACAATTCCGTATGCACAGACGGTGCAGGTGTTTGCAAAATGAGATTTGTTTGGTAAAAAAATCAAGCCTTTTGCACGTCAGAAAATACCAATCCTATAACCTATTCCAGGATTGTGTTGCAATGGGCATCCAGAATTTTGTCCAGAACTTACTTTTTTTTTTTTTTTGGTCAATCAAGCATCATTTCCATCTGGAGCAGAATGGATCTCTTGAGCCCAAAGGGTCGACTGATCTTTGTGCATGTGTCGAGCAGCTATTTTTCTCTGTGCACAAACAAGAGTTGCTTGCCCAGCAAGACGCAAATATGAATTCGCAACTCAGTGGATGTTTGTAGCAACGTAAAGGCATCTCGCGCACGCCAAAGATGCCGTTATGTCTTCCAATCACGAATATGAAAGCATGTTATGACATTGTCCACATTCCGAAGTCCAACACAACAGCGGGCCAACCGCTGTGAAGGGGTATGAGTCTGTATTCACGCTCTTTGGTCTGTATTCACACTGGTTTGAAATCATACAGCTAAAGTCTATGTTTGACATGAACCAAAGACATTCAACGGGAGCATGAGGGCCAAATTTTCTTCGGGACTTGAGAAGTGGAATAAAGCAATCCAAAGCTGTCATCCTCTCAACTTTGGTTTCACACCGCTCTCCGTGCACGAATCCAGTCGCTCAGGAGTGTACAAGAAGGGACCTGTACCCTGCGATTTCGCAAGGTCAGATGGACGCCCCACCCCCCCAGCACAAGGCATGGTTTGCTGGGCAACCATATCTGGTAGCCAAATTTGGTGAGGGAGTACATCTGGCGGTGCAGAATCGAAGCACCAGACAGCAGGAGTAAAATCGACTTAGGGAGGACAATAGAACAGCTTACACAGGTTATGCCCGACCAGTTGTGTTTCTTCCCAGTGCACCGACCAAAACACTAACTCATGATTTCCAAATGATTCCCAAACAGGGATAACGGTACACACATGGACGGTGCAAATATGCCTTCAGTGTGTGACTGATATCATTGTCTGCGTGAGTCCAAATTACTCGCAAAAATACAGCGGAAGAAGTGAACACACTCACTCAACATTCACTACATTACCGTCAATCAACCAGCAAAAAGTATCCTCAGAAGCAGTTTTTTTCCCCCAAATGGATAACCTTCACAAAAACTTCAAACCTCACAAACCACACAACACTGTAGACTTTTTCACAAGGGTTTGTCATTGAAACGCAGGAAACACATTGAAACGTAGGATCTCTGATCTGACACTGAATCAGTCCAAAGACCAATGGACAATGGAAACTAAAACTGCAACTTGCAAAATCCTGTGTTTCTCTGACAGTGGCAAACGCAGATTGGTCCCACGCTAACCCTCACCACCCTGCCTAAACATGCCAGAGGGGTAGTAGGCCTAAACCAAACAGTTGAGGTCTCCTCAGGGGAATACAGAGAAAAGTTCTAATTTTAGGGTTTGTCCCACTTTTAACCAAAATCCTGGATCCGCGCCTGCCTACTTGAAGTGAATTTGCCTTCAGAAGATCCACGTCGGTAAAAGTGAAAGAAAGCGACGCGATTGAAGGAAAGGGTAAAGTGAAGGGATTCTGTCAGGAACTGCATTGAGTGGAGACGAAGCCTGACAAGGCGATAAACTACAAAGGGATCAGGCTGCAGGGAATGCGCCGGCTCGGATGATAGGACACGCCCCATTACGTTCTGTCAGCAGTGATTCTCTCCTTCTTTCAGCCGTATTCTCAAGCCAACTCTCAAGCCAACCTGGGCTTAGCCAGAAACAACTGAAATATGTAGGTAATCCGCAAGAAATTATATATTTAACTTTTTCTGCACAAAAGTTGCGGTGACCACAACTTTGACTTGTTGCGCGTGAAATGCACAAAAAGTACCCGTGTGTCACCCGTCTGTAGCGACTGCACGCTGGGTGCATCCACTTTTGGTTCTTCCCTTGTGAGCCTACACCAAGAAATGAAATAGTAGTGTTCAGCGTACGTTTGAGAAGTAACGTATTTCTTACCTTTGGCTTACAAGTTTTTCCTTTGGTGAAATCCTGCAAGATCTTGCTGCAAAAGTTCAATCTGCTCCTACTTTCGAGCGATGCAACTGTCAAGAGATGGGTGTTTTTGTCACCTCAGCGGAAGAATCGTTTTCCGATGAATTAGTTCTGGTGGTGCGAGAAACCCAGTCACACCACCAAAGACCAGTCCGTCCCGAAATCCCGACACCAGATTCTGACACCCACAAGTCGCTGCCCAAAATTCACAATCACGATCCGGTGGTTATGCTGTCCAAAGTTACGGTCTTTGTACTTTCCTCACGTTGCTTCTGCTGCTCTAGCTTAGCGAACCGTATTCCATACGTCGTCGGGCGGGAGCTATCTTCAGTGGAAAACACTCCGGGGGAATTAACCAGCCGCAGAACTCGTGTTGACGGCAGCTGAATTTACATCCCGAGGATCAAGTGCGGTAACTTGAAGAAGAAACCAACAACGCAGAACAATGTGCACTCAAGGTCTGCAATGCGCACCCCGCCCTCTGGAACTGGGTGTACGGGTGGTGAACATTTCAAATGTTCAGAAACGTTTGGGATTTTTCAGAAATGTCAGATTCTGTTTCGAAGGTTTTGTTAGGAATCGTCCCAAAAAGCAATGTCAGAAACATTGAGGAATGTTTCCATCCGAACAAAGGGAACAAAATAGCGCTTTCTCCCTCATTGGTTTCACGGTCATCTGGTGTGACGATAGCATACGTTGCTAGAAATGGACACCTGGGCATGACACACTGGAGTGAATACCTCACCCGTTGTTGGTCAACAGCTGTACAGCTTAGAGCCCATTCGCGGCTGTTGTAACCGCGCATCAGCAAAAAGCGCCTGTGTATGTCATCGGCCGTATTTGGCAGGCCCGCAGTTGATGTTCGGCAGCTTCGTAACCTGCTGGCGCGGCAGATAAGGGTAATTTGTTGCTGCAGGAGTTTAGCAGCTCTGCGGTAAATCACCGCATCAACACTGCAGCGCTAACCACTTGTGAATGTGTCACTGCGTTTCCTCTGACAGGCTTTTTACTCTGCAGCTCTGGCTGATTTTCTCTCGTTACTTCATTTCCTGTCGACAGAGCTTATTTAGATTCCAGTGGACCTTTCACAGCTGTGCCCTTCCTGTTTGACCACCAGAAAATTGCATGGTTAAAATCCAGGTTGATACAATGAGCTAATTCGGTGATCAAGACATTTCTGCATTCACCCTGGTTGAGGGTCAAACAACAGGAGTCAACACATCCAAGACGAAAGCGTCTTTCCAGCAGCTGAACATCCCAGATTCACAGACATGAGAGTGGGCGTTGCATGACTAGTGAGTCTCTCAACACAGAATGCATCCTGGGCAGCTTTGAAAACAAATATAGGACTAAGGGTCACTGCAATCTCAAGAAAGGACTGTTGATTCCTTCTCAGGTGAAAACCCAAAATGCTGTCGGCAACGTTGCTCCATCCATGTCCAGTCCAAACACAAGTTTTGTTTGTTTCCCTCCAGTGACGTTTGGTTGAAATGGCGACTGACCAACAAGGCTTGGCAAAATAGCCTGTTGACCCCTTGAGCTGATGGTAGAGATCATCCTTGCCAAGAGTTTGCCAGCAATGTCTCGTTCACCAGTGGATAATACAAGTCTCCTGTCAATCCCTAAAAAGATCCGGCACACACTGAGATTCTGTGCTCTTTCGGCCACAGGATTCACTACCGGCAGCAGGATTCCACAGAGAAGGCATTGGCATTGACAGCACCATTAACGAGATTCAGTGTATCAGTGAGGGCTCTGTGAAGCATGCTGACGTCCAATTAGCCGCGCCGGGATCAGCTGCTTTTGATCCTTTATGTGCAACAATAGATAAGCGCTGAGCTGACCATAGCTTACAGTGGTGGAACCAGGGGAGCCGGGGTGAGGCACGAAATTTTGAATCATTGATTCTTTGCCCGGTGCATGACATTTGGGAATCCTGAAAAGTCTGATCCGAAATGTCACAGTGCAGTGCCTCTTGACCCAAAGATTGTCACAACGCAACTGACAGCACAAAATTTGAGAAATTCAGCAAAACACCTTTTTGGCAAAAGGTGGTTACAAACAGCCAAACCTCTCAAGATTTGCCTGGCGTCACCCGTTCCTTTTGTGCCTGTGCCCAACAACAGTTGCCCGCCCCTCCGAACCAAACCCTGGGTCCGAGCCTGAGATCAGATACACCACGGTGAATCCAGTGTTTACGTGACACTTTGACAGCCTCTGATACAGGATTCACTGTAGCAATTTATTCAAGGCCACTCGCAGATTCAAAGGAAAAAACATTTTCTTTCTGCCGGGGTGATTCTTACTCAAGTCCATTGGCCTCACACTTTGTTGGTGCATCATTGATCCCACTGCACTGCGAGTTAATCTCTGATAGATTTCCATTCAAGGGGAAATTACGGCAATAAACACTGGAAGGTTCTGGCTTGGTCTGCACCCTATCAACTACTGATTCTCCACACATCTCTCCGACAAAGCACCCAGGACGATAGAAAATCCATAATCTGTTCAAGTCGAAATTTCACCCGGTGGAATCCAGATCGACTCCGGCAGTAATGGACGCGCATATATAAACCTCCAGTCCCCAAGTCCCGCAAAACACGGAGCAACAGGCGAGTGCTCTGAACTGACCTCCACCGCCGGATCTTCTTGCGTGCCCAATGCACATGATACCTCCTTCTATCTACGGTCCCAGGCCTTCTGTAACAAGGTCCAGATTTCCTTCAGTTTCTCCAGTTGCAACACGCAACCCAAAAGAAAAGTCATTGCGACAAGGTCTGTTGTGAATGAATCTGTTGACATGTGAATGTCTCATTGGTACCGTCTTGTCAAAGCGATTGGATCAATCAAAAAAAGCTTCGAAACGGATTTTCGTCCAAACCTGAAAAGTTTGCCCAAGTCCTAGCTCTTTCGTCTTTCTGGACTTTCACATCCCTGTTTGCGTATGTCCCCGATCAAAATCATGGATCCGCAACTGCACGGTGTGGAAGTGCTGAGTGGTGGAGAATAGATATGAGCTGCGCCTACCAGTGAGAAATTACCCCAGGGATGACGATTTGGAATAACGATCACAATAGCTCCGGTTGCTGCTTCATCACTGGCATACAACACACAACAATAAGCCACATCAAAGTCCGCACTTCCATGGGTTGTGTTGTCCCCGTGGAATTTCTTCAATGGTCTGAGGTTTGTTTTGCAGCATTTCAACTTTGCTCACTGAAAATTGAAAATGTCATGCAGTGAGCGACGTTTTGTGGGCGAGTCTGCATATTTCGTTTGACAACGGGAATTCTCTTTGGAAAGTAAGTGGCTGTTTCTCACTGAAAACCTAATCATGCAGCAGTGAAGACTTGCAAACGCAAATCTGCACAATCGTTCTTTCTTTCAGGAGTCAACCTTTCAGCTGGTCAACCAATCAATCATGTAATCTATCAATCAATCAATTGAAAATCTCTTGACCCCCGTGTGAATTTGCAAACTGTTCCGTTGCTGCCACTGAGCACATCAAATCCAGATAAGTCTCTTGCAAAGCCCGTTCTGCACACATCCTTTCTGTGTTTTCCATCATTGCTTTTCAAAACGAATAATTTTCCTGGAACAACAGACGCAAATTCAGGAACAGTGTTGTGCTTTCAATTTTTCTCCTTGACATGGCATGTCCGTGATGATCACAATTGACTCGGAGCGGCGTAAGATGAAACCAGAGCCCGAAGCACTTCTTGTAAGTCAAATCAGATGGCAAACATTCCTGCCAGGACAAGGCACAGTTTTGGGATTCACATATTTTCTTAAAATTTCACGTCAAGAATACAGTTCAGAAGCCCCTTGGAGGATCAAAATGCTAATGTTTCCCCGCAGATACAAAAAACTGCGCAAACATTCACTGAACTTCAGCATTTGGCAGCAAGTACCGGAGTAAATGTGCCACAGCAGGTCAAATAGCTATTTGATCGGGATTTAACAGCAAAAGTTTAATGTGACATCGGTGTTTGCACATACAGGTTAGGTCAAATGCAAAATTGGGAATGCCTCATGGCGTTTGGCGAGCCAGCCCTTTCCTATCTGTTTGTACATGACATAAAACAGTCGACACACCACCTGAACTGGGATTACAGTTGTGATCCCAAACAATAGGATTCTTTTTCATCAGCAAACAGTGTCAGCGAGGATTGAAAACTGTGAAGACTCGCAAAGGCTTAACACACGAATTTCCTCCAGCATAAAACACGCCTCTTGACATTGTAAAACTGTCAAGTTACCGGTGGCAGGACTTGCGATTGACCCTCATAGGGAAAAGGCCGGATTTGCTTTTCTTAGATTCTGGATCCTGCGACCTGGATCCATCCCCAACAATTCGCCATGACAAACATCAAGGGCAGTGGTCAAGTTCTTGGGTGTTCCAAATTCTTCTTCACTTGATTCAGTTCTCTGCGTGAACTTTTGCTTTTTGGCAACCAAAATTCACAGACCATGTCAATGACAAAATCTCATTTGCCTGCATGTTGGTTTCTTTTGATATCCACTTGACCATTGCCTGAAAAACACGCAATTTCACCTCTTTTGGTGGACGGACTCACTTACCTTTTTGCTGCAACTCTCGGTTGATGTTCTGAATCTCTGACGCGAAGTTGGACTGTTGATTGTAGGACATCACCTCTGTCATGCTGTAATGCCTCCAGGGGGTTCACACTCTGATGATGCTATTTTTAACCCGAAAAGGTTCAGGAAAGGGAATTCCCTGGTCTCGACAGTCAATGAAAAACACGTATGTCTTTTGCCGGTGACGCATGCACTGCAGTCCTCCCAAATGGTGTCCAGATCTTCAGGGTGACGACAAATCTTTGCAGGGGTAGATATCTAAATATGATCTGCGTGAAACGCTCTTGAGTTTGTTTTTTTTTTTTCCAGATTTAGACACAATCTACAGATCTTTCCGGTTCAACTCATGGGCTGCCGGAGATGTCACAGATCCAAGAAATTTTGTTGCAAGACGAAAGACCAAAGACACGAAATGCAGCAAAAGCACCTGTCACGCGGAACACAACAAACACACAGTCGATGTTGACAAACACTCCTACCGGCTTTTGCAGCGCAGTTTCATTGCAAACATCCGATTTATTTATGCTCACGTTTCTCTCTGTACATAATGCTGTGCACCTGAAGCAATACTGAGCTCCCACAGAGCAATTTTCACGGAGAAATATCCTGTTTTTCCTGGTTGTGCTGCAGCACAGCTTTTGGCTATCCGGAACAATATGGCTGACAAGGCAGCTGGGGCTCCCAAAGAGTTGCCACAAGAAAATCAATTTTTTGAAAAACAGGTGCATTTTTCTCAACAATTTCAAATCTGCTTCTTTTTTTTAACTTTTTAACAGATTTAGATTTCCAATCACATTTTTGTGTCCTCTCATTTGCTGTTAAGTTTATTGTGGAACCTTTACTGTTCAGGTTCTTGATTTGTGTCTCAGTTCGGTCTGTATTTCAGTCTGTCTATCTGTCTGTCTCTCTCTGTCTCTCTCTCTGTCTCTCTCTCTATCTCTCTCTCTGTCTCTCTGTCTCTCTGTATCTCTCTGTCTCTGTCTCTGTCTCTCTCTTCCTTTCTTTCGAAGCACTGTTGTACTGCCGCAATTTCGCACAAGTGCCGGTTTTCCAGATGACCCTGTGAAGGCCTCAATACCGGTCGGTGGCACTGCAGCAGCTGTTGCCGATGATTGATTTGGTTCTGTGACAAATCTCTCTCGCCATCACAACGACCCCGGACACGCGCACCAAAGCCCACTTTGGGGGGGGGGGGAAAAAATCGGAAGTTTGACCTGTAGGTGAGGGGCCAGCTCCAATGCTTTGCCCTGAAAACACTCCCATTTGAACTTTTTTTTTCTTCCCCCTTACCCCTTTGTGAAAAGTGCACCAAAATTGCGAGAGAAGTTTTCACATTTCACGCGGCAAAAGTTACCTTTTGAAACAAAAAAGTGCCACAAAACGTTGCTTGGATATTTCCTTGTGCAATTTCTGGTGGGGTTCCAACTGCGCGTTCTGGCAATGCACCACCGCAAGAAATTGTGATGCAAGTGGACCCACCATTTCCTTTTTCCTTGCAAAAATGTATTTCTTTTCCCTTTGGGAATTAGGAATTCATGGCAATCTAAGCTGTGCGCTGCAGGGGATTCCAGAAACTGGATAAATATTTGAGCGGTGGAAGGAGAGGAAGGAAGCTGGATGTAAATGCAATCAATCACTTAATCAAGTTTAACTCACTATCAGATCCACAAACACGCAAACATCCGCCCCATTCATCTTTGTTCTGTCACCGAGGCTATCTCTGCGACAATTTGATAAACTCTGATTGAAAGATAGTAAAATAAACACAGCTCCTCTGTGCGTGACAGTATATACAGCTGTACACCCAACCGGAATTGAGTTTGCCAGGTGAACTCATCT
>JAAUYG010009982.1_pt1 | contig 15348 bp, 10 predicted proteins | sample 7278091 | NCBI WGS metagenome assembly JAAUYG01 (sample SAMN14350201, study PRJNA611818) | marine sediment metagenome | isolation source: surface marine sediment (0.6m) | place: French Polynesia: Moorea | collected 2018-08 | reverse complement strand
GTGTGGGCCACTGAAACACCAGAAAAGGCGGCGGAAAAAAACGGAAAAAAAAAAAAAAAAAAAGTCGGCAACCCCTTAAGGGGATCCCGTCAGAGGACGGGATGCCCCAATAACGCCAATTAAATGTTTGGCCACTAATAGGAATAGTATTCAATGAAAGAATTACCACTGTAACATGCCTAAATGTATTGTACATCTTGTAGGTGTCCACTGTGGCATCTGACTTCAGTTCAAAGTTCCTATGAGAGAATTTTGGCTACTTTTAGAGTACAGAGGTCCCTGTCTTAAAGGACACTCTCTAGAGAGGACACCCCTCTAGAAAGGGCACAGATTCTTGGCAGAAAGCACCGTGAATATAACCAAAGGACACCCCCCTAATGACAGAACTGTTTGGCAGAAGGGGTTGTCCCAATTACCGGTAGCATGATTGGAGGAGGACCATTGTATCATTGTTATGATCATGATGACACACTCGGTATCATTGGGTGGAATCATTGATACATATATACATGTACATCCATGTGTACATTTAAGAGTTATCACACACATTCAACGATTTATTTTTGTATGGATCAACAGTTCCGTTCATTCTGACGAACTTGTGAGTTGGAATGTGACTGTTGGTCCATACAAAAGTAAATTGTTGGACAAGTATGATAACACTATTATTATATACCTGCTACTTCACTTTTAGCACATATTAGATGATATTAGGTCGTATTTACACAAGAAAAGCCCATTTTTGACATGGCCTTTCTCCCAACGTTTTACCTTTTCATGTCTGTATTGCATATAGTAACAGCCTGGGACCTTGGCGACGCAGCCCAAACGAACCATTGAATTATGTAAACATAGAGCACCCGCACCTTTGCTATTGGCTGAAATGCTGTGTCGGGGTCAGAGTGCGATAAATGAAAGGTCATCATTTAAATACAGATATTTTAATTGCACGATCGTTCCAACATGATAAATAGGGTTATTTATTTTCACATTAACCTTGATGCCTGCATTTTCCCCTTTCCGCAGCACATGGTGATCCTGCATCAGGCTCCAGTATTGGGAGCAAAGAAACCTCTAGGAGAGGTCCAGCAGCAAAGATGTCTAGCAAGGATGACAAGCAGCAGCTGATAACAGACGATTGAGCGCATCTGACTCGACTGAACAGGCATAAAATGCATACAGTTCAAGTATCTTTCTGACATTATGAAATGCAAAAAAACCAACTCTATACTTTTTATTTACGCTTTTTGTTAGGCTCGTCCATTATGTGCCAAAGGATAAACATGTATTAGGAATATTACGATGTTCTTGTCATTATTTCTCAGCTTGATCATTTATGTGTACATGTATATCTATGCTATGTCTCGCACTTGTTAAAAGTTACCTTTGTTGTTAACTGCTTGAGGCATCTAAATCTTTACTAACTGTCTTGTTACATATTTTTGGCTTCATGGAGAACATTTTACATTGTCACAATTTGTGTGTAGTGAATTTGTGATGAGAATTTATGCCAGTCCATGTGCCTATTTTCGCCAGAGGATTATTTGCCATGCCCTAACAATCTCAGGTTTGGCATTTGCTGGTCTAAGATTAATCAATACTAAACATGCTAAATGATCTTACTGACGGGAAAAATGTTTGTATGGTCATGCTTCGCAAGTATACAGTATATCTGTAAATAGGCATGTGTGTAGCGTAAAGCTTTAAAATGACCAATGATACAACATGCCAATTTGCTTTTAATAATAAAATAGGAATTTATATATAAGAACAACGCTCTATAATTTACTACACACAACTTTTTATTTCAGTGTATTTGAGGATTGTCATAATGTATATAAAGTTAGGTGTGTGGTATCTGGATATGCCAGCACTTGCCATATAATGACTAGTATTAGATTTAATATAGTTTATGTGCCATCCCACTGTTGTGGCAGTTTAGTCAGGATATACATGTATACTGCATGTACTGTACACATTCTGATGGTGCTGTTGTGATATATCTATTCAAACCATCCTTTATAAGACATAGTGACTGTTTTTCACACAAACTTGTGTTCAGTGTGTAACATTTATGCCTATTGTTTTCTTTACTATTGATATATTGCATTTACCTTTGAATATATTTTCCATACTTATATTAGCTCTTCAATGTGTGAAACTGAACAATGAACAGTGTTGCATGTGATGTTATCCACAAATATGTTGTCCACAAATCCAGTGTGACATATACTTTTGCTGTTGAAAAAAACAACAACACTAGGTTAAAAAATCGACCTTTATGTATTCCCGCATCGGTCTCATGTCTGATGTTATAGGTGCATGTGACCTGCTTGGTAACTGGTATTATCATGATTATCATTACAATATATAATCTGCTTGATGCCTGATATCAGTATGGCCTGCTTTGTGGCTATAATTGTTACCAGTATGACCTACATGTACTTGATGTCTAATATAATCGATAGGACATGCTTGATGGCTGGATTTTATTGGTATGACCGGCTGCTTGATTCATGTAACTCAGTGCTATCAGTTTGACCTTCTTGATAACTGATGTTATGAGTTGGGGATTCTTTGATGTAAGACGTCACCATAGAACTCACCACTATATAGTACTGCTATATGATTATTACTTGTCTGTAGCAGCTTTGAGCCTTGCGTTTTACTGTATTAAAGGATAGAGAACAGATAGCTGAATACAGACAAAATGGCGGATCTTCCCCATGTACCCAGCAGCCTCAGTGGCAAAAGCAGTAGAGACACTGGCTTTGTATGCTATCAGTATATGGCATCAGATATTTTGTTTAACCGAAAAGGCCCAGTTCGAATCACACCTGAGCCTCCTTCTTTGGTGGTGAAAAAAAAATTTCATGATGGCTTACATAAAGGATGAACCTATCAGTGTGATTTCTTAATGACTGATGTTAGCAGTAAAACCGGATTGAACCTGACTAATATCAGGATTCAATATTTTCTTCACAACAACATGTGGATTGTTCGACATTTTTACAAATGTGACATTTTCCTGTCATTAGTGCAAGCACTAAGTACAGCAGTGTATACAATGTGCATGACACATAAAATGAAGGAAATGAATGTTTGGCAGTCCTGGTGAAAGCCAGGGTAAAGTTCCGAGCGCCAAGATACTTCTCAAGCCGTGTTCCCTACATTTATCAGTTACTTGTTGATATTTCATGTATATTTAGAACCATATACTGGATTAAGACAACTTTGATAATCTACCCAGTTTTAGGTTTTTGTCTAATCTGAAGTTTTTCCTTAGGTTGTTGGTTGTTGTTGTTGTTGTTTATTTTCCGAATTGTAACTGACATAAATACATATTTTGCGGGGTACAATTCGTGGTCATTCCATCTGAGCAATATAGCTGTGACCTATGATCTGAATACGATGAACAAGCATTAAGGTACATAGGCGATGGAAGCGATGGTGGTCTGGTATCACAAGCTTTTATGTGATGCCATTTTTTTTTAGCAAAAGCCAGTTGGTAGCTGTGATTTTGTGGGACATGTTGAAGTCTTATTTTATTTTCAATTGTTTGAGACTTTAAGTGTGACTTGTTTCAGCCATGTTGTTATGCATGTGCTATACTGAGAAGCCATAGGGTTTTGCCATTATTCTTGAATTTCACTTGAATGGATCGAATTATAAATCGGATTAGGCTTCATCAATGCATGAATTATGTTGTTACTGGGGTCCACAGATTTGTCTTGGAAGAGAAAAATTCTCACCTATCGGAGTCAAACTTTGAAACATCGTCATGTGATTCGACCACCTCCTTGGGGTCTTGTTCACTGACTGATGATGTGTTGGATTAAACTTGTATCTACCAGGTATGCAAAGTAATAGAAATTACCTAAGGTTACAAATGGTCCATAGTGCCATTTTAAAGGAAGATGTGTCATTGATCTTTTGAAAACTTTTTGTAGGACCAGGACATTTCTGATTTGTTTAAAGTTTATTTTTACTGCCCATACAAATACACAAGTACATGATGTAGTCTAGCGCTGTGAATGTGACCAATATATTTGAATTATTTAGCATGCTAGCATTAATAAAAAGATTTGGCCTGTTGCACACAAGAAAGTTTTGCTGCATGCCATAGCGATAATGTCACACCTGTGATATGGTCACAAGATTTCATAGAGATAATGCCACAGTTTGCAACATCGGTCAGGGCAATGTGATTTTCACAATTTTCGGTGGGTTCATTGTGAAATTCATTAAAATTTGGAGCTTATGCATATTTCTGTCAGACTGATAATATTCTTTACTAAATAAGTGCGTCTGTTGTGTGTATGATATATTCTGGAATCTGATTTCAGATGATTTTTTTAGAATATATTTCTATACATGATGGACATCTGTAATGCATTTATAATCATGTGTTATATTTTAATTTACAGGTGTACCAGTTTAAAATAATGTAGCATTGTACTAAGACTATCTTTTTGGAAGTTAGTCTTTTATGTAACCAGCTTCTGAGCATGATCATACTTTATTATCCTTGCCCTCTAACAAAAGTATATTTTAATAGCACATTTACATGTATGAGCTTGACCAATATATTTAGTTTGTTGTTTACATGTAGTGGGATCAATTAGTTGGCAGTTCACGACATAGCATAAAGATATGTGTATATTACTTATTTTTAGTGACCAAGTCACATTTTGAACTGGCATTTGATGCATTTATATTATACATGTATGCTAAATTTTTCTGAGTCTGTGGTTGGAGACCTGTTTAAATAGCTGTATAGCCAAGAAAAATAATGGTCACACATGAAGCATCAGAATGATCTTTTTTTCTGTATGTGTTGGGTGATTTGAAGGCAATGTATTTAAATTCATGTTTCTGCGCCAAAACATGACCAATTGTGTCTCCTGACACACTAATCATACACAGCTCCTCACACATACTAAGATGTGATGCACATTGGGTTATTCAGAGAATTTCTGTTTGGCTTTTTTGTTCAAGTTGAACTAGCGAATAGTATGCGGTATGAGAAAAATGTTGTTATATGCTCATACAATATTGTGTTGAGAGCAACATGAGATGTATTATGTAGTGAATTGTCTGTGAAATTAGATAATGAAAACCACCCAACTCTCACAAGAAGAGAAATGGAGCAAATGTTATAGTAAGTAAATTGTGGCCTAAAAGGGTGGAATTTGTGTTATGTTTCAGTGTACTTCACTAAATTGTTATTTAATATACGTTTTGAGCTTCCAATATTTTGGGAGTTGCTGCAATACTTTATATATAATACTCAGATATTTTTGTAATGGTTATCACCAAACTTTTATACTTACATGGATAGCAATCAACTTTTCTATTGTCTAAATACTGTTTCATCGTGTATATTTGTTTTTGAGTCAACCATTTTGTCTCTTGTGGGTATTTTACTGAAGACTAAAGATTTAAAGCTACTGGTGAATAAAGCTTCTCTTGCTTTATAGTCTGTTTATTGGTGTGTGATATTGGGCTTCATGTGCTGCACATTAGTTTCATATATAAACATTGCCAGCATCTAGCATTTGGACTTGATCTCTGAAAATGCTTTATATGTTTATCAGTATAAGAAGCTGTACTTGAACATGTTGAAGGGCCACCTGAAAATTAGGAGAATATCTAACATCTAAACAGTGGATGGATTCTTTTTAAAATATTATTTAAAACAAATAAAAACTGAACAAAAACAACCAAAACAGAACAAGACTTTAATGTCGCTAAAGGTGGTGGCATAGCTAACAATAACAATTATTTAACGACTAGACTGTAAATAACCACTATATGGCTAGAATAGCCTGTTAAATTTGCAAGATTGAATGCAGTATGTGTGATTGACTCCGTCCACAATTTTGCCATTGGGAGTTGGAGTGGGGGTCCATGTCCAGTCAAGGGGTGGGGTTATGAATGTTGACCAGGATACGATGCAGGTGCTGACCATGGTTTTCCAGGAGCCTTCGACAGCGATGAAAGTTATGGTTCCCTCGTCACCATGTAAGGTGCCTGCGGACCTGTACTTGCCATTGCTCAAGACTCCTGAGGTAGAGGAGAGGACCAAGGAGGCGGGTAATATCCTCGAGTTCCCTTTGGGCATTAATCCTGACCTTCACCGAGCCTCCTTTGAGATGTCCTTTGAGGCCTTAATGGCATTTGGATATCTTGAATGGCACTCGGCACTTTTGATCTCCTACCTTTTTGACAAGTGTCAGGATGATCCCGTCCTTAATGCAGTTTGTTCTCAACTATGATGCCATGCGAGACTCACCAGTCCTCGGCCCAGGTGGCATATGCGGCTGTTAAGGCTCAACGCCCCATGGTCTTGGGTGCCTGCACATTTTGAGACTGCAGCCCCTTTGGGCCACGATCCTGTCTACCACTTTTATTGGTACCTCGGTCTTTGTAGGACACTTTCAGTCCTCCATTGAGGAAGCCAGACGTAGCTTGGAGCAGTTGAGCCAAGTTAGGCTTCTCGCTTTTGGTGGTTCAAGGGCTGCTCCGGGGTTTTCAGCCCCTCAGGCCAGCCAGGAGTCTCAGACACGAATGGCTGCTCCCACCTCCCCCCCCCCCCCTCCAGCACTCATGTGGCTACTCCAGGGGAAGGAGGTTTGGCCGTTAAAAGCTGCCAGTCCAAAAACAAGGGTAGCAAGAGGTCTGGTGGACCCGAAACTTGGCCTCAAGCTCACAGGGTGCTAGAGGGCAGGGGGCCTGATACGAGGCCTTGTGCCACCCACGGCTGAAAACTCATCCCTATCACCCCCTCCTATCCCAATCGGCTATGGGAGAGGGGATAAATAGGTCTAGATCTTCTGGGCCTTGTGTATTATCATCAGCTCGTTTTGCCAAGATATATGCTTCTTCCATGTGGGCTGCAGGCACTCATTTTTCCTGCCAGCCTGTTAAGAGTTCAAGTTCAGTTTTGGGGTCATTTGGTGCATTTCTGATTTTCGACAGCCTTGTACATCTTAATCTTGGAAATGGCTAATCGTGGAGTGAAAATGACCAAGATTTGGGCGTCAGGGGTAAAAAATATGTGTATGCAGAGTACTTTTGATTCATAAGTGTTCAAGTTCAGTTTGGGGTCATTCGGTGCATTTCTGATTTTCGGACAACTTTATATCTCGAAAACTAGTGGTTGTAGAGCAAAATGGAACAAAATTTCAGCCTCAGAGGTAAGTATTGCCTGCAAAGTACTCGACAATGTTCGGGAGCATGTTGTATATGGGGGATGTGGAACGTCAGTCACATGTGGTGCATCCTCAAACTATGGACCAAGCAGAGGGTAGGGACTATAGGCACCACCTCAAGTGGACTTTAAATAGGTAGGAGCCACCTTTCAAATTTGGATGGGATGTGCACGAGGCAGGAAGCATGTTGGGAACAGTGGCAGGTCTTCATCTGCTTGAAGTGAGACTTTGAGGCTAAGAGTGCCCAGGATGGGCCGCAACTCATCTCACCCACACAACTGGCTCCATAAAGCCAAGCCTCAGCTTTGTGCATAGAGCCACTTGGAGGAACGTACGCTCTCAGCATTCTGCCTAGTCAGAGTCTTGTTGCCCCCACAGAGATTGTGCGGTAGTCACAACGAGCTCTGGTGGCCAGAATGGCTCTCAGAGGAGTATATGCTCACTGCAACTGAAGAAGACATCCGATGGGTTGCCAATATTTTTCGCCTGGGGACTGTGTCATCCCAGACAATGCCCAAACTGCAATGCATGTCTAAAGGCTGCACACTTTACAAGTGCAGTGTGGCCGACTGAACCTTTTTTCTTAAGTCTGATGACTGCCTCCTATATATAACTGCCACCTTGGCCCATCAGACCACCGGGGAGCCTGGGCTATCTTCCCAGGTGTTCAGCCCACAGAGCAACCCTGGCGCGTCCCCATGGTGGCGGATAGGGGAATGACCTTTAGTTAAAGGTTAGCCAGCTACTTTAGCTGGCCGCGGACCATAGTGGGCATTACCTTGTTCATTGCTTGACTTTTTTTAAGATGCGACTTGACGTTTTGTCTTGGACTTTGCATTCATTTGACCATGGCATACTTTTCTGGTGGACTCTGTTTGGACTCGTAAGACAGTTTACACCTGTTTGGCACTGTATGACACTTTTGGTGTTGATGTGCCGTTAAACTTTGATATCACTCCCTCACTCATTGATTTGGTATAGACGCTTTAATCATGACACGTCAACAAACATCTGTTCTCAGTGACACCAACACCTAACAGAAAGAACGTGGTACTAAACGTGGCTTCTTTTTTTTCTAAAATACTGCCAATAATTAATATCTGTGGAATCATTTGAAAAATACATGCATTGCACATGACCACTCCTGAAGTGACACCACTTCCGATTAAGACCACTCCAGAAATTAACCACCTCAGAATTAGATCACTTATTGGACAATTGCCATTTACACATTGCGCCAGAACTAAGATACTTGAGAATAGAGGCCACTTCAACCGCGATAGTACACCTGTACATTTTGGATTAACCCCTCTAGATCTGCTCCTTCCTTTTTCTGTATAACGCGTAACGGTAATAGGGAAGACGTTAATCAAGTGGAGTCGCTCAGTGTGTTCAGATGTGTGAGGATGGCTGGACCCATACAGAGATAGGCGGGGCCTTAAGAGTAAGCCACAGCGCAATGTAGAGGCTTACAAAACCTAACCCCATGTTAACAATCTAGAGATCACCACCTACAACACCACTCATATTTTTATCTAGTTACTCAGTTTAGTTATGCAAATTAAATTAAACATTTGCTCCTTAACAAATTTTAGTATACACAAACACTGTTTAGGGCCTATTCACCTGGTGTTCATGTATACATGTACAATGTAGATATTGGCACATTTTGCTTACTTCATGTACTCGCTTCAGTGGACCAACAATAAATATGCAATCTCAACAGCATTTGATAGCAATCACTGTACCCTGGTGTGTTTTTCTAACTGGGCCAAAGTAAAATCAAGTGAGTATTTTCCAAGGCAAATTGCAATATATGTGGACCATGTATTGTAAAAACATGTACTACTGGACCGAAGATGGACATTTACTAATAGTCTTTCTACTTTTATTGCTTCTATTTATTTGCGAATTACATGTACAGTGGAACCTGGGAATTAGGGACACCCAAGGGACTGTCCAAAACTGTCCTCAATTCTGAGGTGGTCTTATTTCTCAGGTCCATTCTATGTGATGAATAGACATTGGGACTGAAGTAGCTGTCCTTAATTGCCAGGTTGTCCCAATTTCTCAGGTAGTCTTACAGACAGGTTTGAACTTTCACTGTACATGCACGTAGAGAGTTTCCAGCTACGCTAAGTCACATTTCGCCTCACTGTAAATTGCTTTGTGTACCTGTTACAAGAGTTCATATTCAGCTTATGTTGGAGGATAAGTTATGCAGAAGCAGCTGCAATGTTAACGCCCTCCCTAGCGAGTTGGGGCAAACACAGTTGCTCAAAATTCCCAAGAACGGAACGAGTAAACTCTTTTAATTATAGGCTTTTATGCACATATTTTTTTTCTCTAATTTCCATTCCATTGTCACGTCTCGAAATGTTGATAATTGATTGGCCCAAGGAAATTATCAGGAAGTAAATTTGAAGCATCCACGAGTCTGAAATGAATACTAAGTCCTAAAGCCGTGGCGAGTCTGTAGGCTATAGTAATTAAGCCGCGTTGACAATAATACCATAAACCATGTCTATTTGAACTTCAGTTGACCATACCTGAAATGTCTCAATCTCGCCCTCTGTCATTTGCACCCAGCTACGTTCAGGATCCCCAGGCATTGCTGAAGCTTTCTGGATCTGTTCCATGAGCTTCGTTAAAGATGTCATACATTGTTGGGATTCGGACTCCAGTTTCTGCGTCTTGTGAAAATTCCAAACACTGAGACCAAACGCCGATGATGCTATGACCAAACAGAGTACAAGAAGCAAATCGCGACTGTTTGTTTGTCTTTTAGATGCTCCGTGAAACGATTTGCACTCGGGAGTGACTGTTTCTTCCATAAAAAGTCCAGCCATTGTTCAGATTTTCATGAGTGAAACATAACAAAGATGAACATTGGTTTTGGCGCGAAACCCGCATGGATTGTTTTGACTATGTCCGCCGCCTGCGTCGCTACGCTCAGACGAGCAAGCCTTCTTTCGGTCGCCAAGGCAAAGTTCATTAAGTTTCGGCTTCTGCTAATTAGGTGCCAACGTTTGCAAAGGGTAGCTCCAGAGAAGTGAAGCCTCTGGCTCTCCCTCTTGCTACGTGTAGGCTCTAAACTGCAGAATCGGCTCCGTGCACTGTCTAAAAGGCGCTAGGAAAGGCGCGAAGCGCATAGTCGACCTTAAACATACATATGTCGGGCTTGCTGGTTTGTTGGGGGGTTGACACCAAAGTTATGTATGTAGGTTGAACCCTACAGAGCCTACAAGCTGCCCAGGGCCCCAGCGCGCGAACACACAACGTGGTACTAGGCTACACTGAAACTTTCTCGTCGGGCTTTCGTTTCGTCAATGACACGCTTTCGTTTTACGAATGTGTTTGGCAGGCGGCCCCTTCCATGGCCAATATAATATCACAATTTATGAGACATATCGGTTCTGACATTGTATCCTTCCGAGCAAATCCCAGGAACCAAGCAGCCAACCTGTGGGTGCTCTTGGCATTATACTAGCAGCCAACCTGTGGGTGCCCTTGGCATTATATGCCCTGGCTGAAAAAAAACCCTCACTGATATACATGTAACAGTTCGGTTAAACATAATTATAAAGATGTTACTGCATTTTTGGTTGTGGTCGATACAATTATGTGGATACATTGTAGCATTTGGTTACGATTCTTATCGGGAAAATTGTCTCATGTGGGCGTTGGATGTGAAACTGAAATTCTGGGATTTCCTCGGTATCAAAATACAGCAGGCCACGGTTGCCCTTTGATTTCCGATTTATCACAGAATATATTATTTTACATCAATTACCAAATCCATATTTTACACCAAAATAATCAATAAACGCTGAAATTTCAGGCAAACTATCGTTATTCGCTCCAACATCCTTCAAGGCCGAATCTAAATGTCACCCATTCTTCACAATATCCTTTGCTAGTCATCCACGTTCAAGGCGTGACGTCATTGTTTCGTATTTTACGTCACGCAATCCCATGTATTCAGGCTACCAGAGATCCCAGTCTGTGGAAATTTCCATCCTCTATGCGACGTAACCAGCAAAGCCCCTAACCGCCCCGTGACGTCAGTGAACCTTGCGACGACGTCAATAACGTCAACTGCAAACGATGCCAATGCGGCCCTACCTGAAATGAATATTGTTTATATTTCGTTTTTATCTTGTTATCCTTATGCCCCGTTATAAATGTCGACACGTCTAGTTTAAAATGATCACGTTACGAACTCACGACTCAGTACTACATATCTATATATCGAGGAGAATCGTAAAGATTATTCATCGAAGACCACTAACTTTGTACGATAAATATGACTAACACCTACTGCTACTTAAGCTGCTAAACGCATGGAGCTATTGCGGTTACAAACGGTTTCTGCATTCAATCACACATACCCACTTTTTACCGTAAAACACTGTAGATATGTTGATTAAGGAGACTGTCACGTGGACATGATGACCCGAGCTTGCGTACATCACTGAAACGTGAGCAAGAGAAATGGATACAAAATCCTGTAGGCAATTCTAAAATAATATAACTTTACTTTAAATCTGGTCACCGTCACGTCCAAAAAATGCGACAAAGTTCATGTATTTTATATAAAAGTGCTCTCTAACATAAAAGTAAACATACAGTAAGAGACATTTTAGCGAAACCAACAGACCTTAAATACATTGCATCCCCATATAATTACTCGCATCATATTACAAATCTTCTGAATACTCATAGATATTTAATCAGCACGGTCTACTAAGCACCAGTCATTTCCTAAGACATGTTTAATGCTAAAACATTTATTACGATGAAAATGAGCTCTACAGTGCCAGATATGACGTCACTGTGTGATATGGCGTCACTGTGGCACTCGCCAGACATCTTTTTCCGAGTGTCCGCTTTTCACTATCCAGACCCATACGTTCACCTACACTTATAAAGAAACTTTCTTGTGCATCTTATTCGCCACCGTGGTTTGGATATATATACGGAAAGCTATATATATATATGCATATAACACGCCGTTTATGGTCCTTTTTGAAACCGAGTAAGCTTGCGTGTTACGGTAGCTTGGGTGATATCAAAACAAAGGTGCGTCTTCAATGTGACGCATTTTGCCTTGATTACTGGCTTTCTACGTGGTGCAGGCAATCTTCACATGATAATTATGTATTTAATTATGCATTTGAGGTTATTTAAGGGCCTTGGTGAAGTTTTAAAACTTCGCAAAGAAGAGCTACTAGATTGAGTTAGACGCTTAAGCTGTCCCACATAATGTACATGACCCGTCGCACACAGCGGGTCACAGATACAGGTCAATTCTCGCGGCAGGGCTCCGCTGGATGGCGATTCCTGGAAAAATCAATTTGTTATGCAAATCATGTTCCAGTTACATATGTATGACGGGCCCTGATGCGGACCACACCATTGCAGCCAAACAAAACAAACGCGGAGAAATCAATATAATGCTGTAGTATAAGTGTACATTTGTACACAAATCATGTCTAATAAGCTATTTAGTATATAATACAACATTGATACTTTTATAACTACGTCTCTACATATATTATATGGTTTATCTACCATTCGTTTCGCTATTTCTTGACGATGGCGTACGTCAAAGGTCAGGAACTTAGGAGCTGTCGGACATGTCAGAAACCATAGAACGCCATTGACACTGCCGTACACTGGTGGTGACTGGTTGGTGACATGATGATTTCCCGTGATTATCCAAAACACTGAGATTCAAAACCAATTATAGGGGTATAAATGGGTCTATAAAATATTGCACGGTTCCAATGTTATTTTTAACCGAGAACTACGAATCGCAGGTCATTATTTAAGACTCCTATCTGCATCGTATGTCAATATTTAACAGCCATGGCGAGTCGCCGATCACTTTTTAACAGAAATGGTCTAGTTACAGATCAAGATTTAGCAGCCATGGCCCGCAGATAGGAGTTTAACAGCAACTGTAATCCGCGGATCGTTATTTTAGCGAGGGAGTGGCTCATCAGATCGTAGTTTTATAGGTGGGCTGTCTCACGAATCGGCAGTTAACAGAGGCACCAAATCGCTAATCACTCTTTAGCCAGGAGTGCAGATCGTGAATCGCAATATCGGCTGTTCTCTTGATTGATTTGCCAAAACGGCTGGTTCGCGCAATTCGGTCGATTCGATTTTTACCCATGTATATCCCTAATTATAACCGTGTACTTTACTACAAAATAACAAAGTAGACCAATACATGTCATATACGCAAACTGTTACGCAACATACATGTAACAGGCACAAGTCTAGGAAAGCACTTGTTCCATCTTTCATTGATACGTCATTTCATTGACACAATAGATACGCCATTGAAGTATTACCAACTCATTTTCAGCAGCCCTATCCGACGCCCTGTATTTCGTCATCTCCAACCGCCTCCTTGGTAGGACAGGTCTTTGGCATCTGCAACAGCCAATGAGCATGAGCCTTATTAATTCCGACAAAATACACTTTGATAATTGCGTACAACACAGTGCAACCAGTGAATTACTGATACCAGTGGAACCGCGGCAATAGTCGTTATCAATTTGCCTGGACACTTTGCTGAAGATATCCGAAAGAAACGGAAAAGGCGCGAAAAAGGCGACATCTTATGATTGGTCAGGCATTCATATGACGCATTGTGATTGGCTGTAGGTAGTCATATGACCAAGGGTGGATTGGCTTCGGGGTGAACCCGACTACTAGTATTCATTTTGTGAAAATTGTGGCACTAAATACTCCTTATTCTGAGGCGATTCATTCTCAAGTCCATTGACATATACCCAAAGAGTGGGATATACATGTATCACCTTCATTTCAAGGTCTCAATATTTCGCAGGGGCCCTTAAAGGCTCCACCGTGTTGGGCCTAAATACGTCTTAATAAAGTTGGCTTAATAAATGTGTGACTGCATGGGGGGTTTAACATGTAAAATGCATGTATAAAAAATATAAATACATGTATTAATATTCATCGCCTAGTCCAAAATCTGTTCGCAATCGCACAGAAAAGGAATGCAAATTCAAATCTTAAACATAGTGTTACAAGTTATACATGTAACTTCAAACAAAGTGTTCCGCAACACGCGCTAAAATAACTTACCTTTAATTCCTTGTGAAATATTTGGCAAATGTATGATAATGTCAACAGTGGTACGCGTATTTTACTTTTTTCCCCGATGTGTACTTCAGCATCGCAGAAAGTTATAAACAAGGCGTCCGTTTTCAGTTCATTCCGTGTTGGCTTGGTAACCACATTCTGCAAGGACCAAATTCCAAGTGAGACGTCAGAACCCTGCCAAAGACGACACATTTCACAAGAGGTTGAACCAAGATGCATCTGCATCTGTAACAAGATGTTTAGATTGCCTTTTAGTTTTAATATATATTTTGTGGGCTATTCATGAATAGCTGGCTGATTGTAAACTACGTCACTATGGCTATTTGTAGAAAATTATTTGATGATCTTTCGACAAGGCAGCATTCATCCTACTAATTTATTTTATTTGAGCACTTCAGAAAGACCTAGCCATTAATATATTGTGTGAGAAAAGTTCACCAAACAATTCGTTTTACAACATTACATAGCGGTCAATAACCGCATCCCCCTCGTTTTGCTTTCACGAACGTAGACACACGGTAACCATGGTAACCGTTGTAACGTTACCAAGCACATCGTCCCAGCCGTCTGTCATTGATATCTTTGGCATGCTTGCGTGCTGATTTAGAAAAAACTAGGCCAGACCGTCAAGTGTAATCACGGTAGTAAATAAACAAGAGGCCCATGGGCCTTGACGCTCTGCTTAAGAGCCAACATGGCCATGGGCCAAAGTTCCAAAAGTTGCATATACATTCTCTTTCTAACCCAGGACGTCGAAATTGAGCATATTTTCTCTCTATGCGCAGCGGTTTCTGAGAGAAAGGCTGATTTTCAAAATTGCCATATTTGGGCTTGAAACTTCTGCCATTGGAAAAAATTCCAGAAGTGGCACATATACTCTCTTTCTACCCCAGAGGGTCGATTGAGCTTATTTTTGCTCTGCGGGCAGCGGTTTCCGAGATACGGGCCGATTTTCAAAATTGCCATATATGGGCATGAAACTTGGCAAGTG
>JAAUYG010147409.1_pt1 | contig 15351 bp, 6 predicted proteins | sample 7278091 | NCBI WGS metagenome assembly JAAUYG01 (sample SAMN14350201, study PRJNA611818) | marine sediment metagenome | isolation source: surface marine sediment (0.6m) | place: French Polynesia: Moorea | collected 2018-08 | reverse complement strand
TTGCATTGAAGTCCCCGCTTAGGTGCAGACGACCACCGAGTTGAACACAGCAGGAACTTAACTGTGCCCCAGGCTTCTTTAAAAAAATAATGCAAAAATGATACCGGCATTAAAATGCAGTTGATTGTATGCTTGACATGTATTGACCCAGTTTGTAGCTTGGATATTCATTCCTAGAGTATATTCTAAGTCTAATTTAAATTTTGCAAGAGTCATTTGCCCGGCACAATAAAGTCTACACTCCCTGTAAGGCTGCAATGACATATATGGATATCGGTGTTGTGGACAGGTAATTTGTCTGGTGAAGTTTGACCCCACACAGTATATCACTGCTTTGAGGACAGTCAATCAAATAGGCTTGAGGATCCTGGCAATTGCTTCATTATTAGAATCACCCCAGTCTGTACTTGACAGCCAGTGGAGTGAAATGCCTTTGAAATTATGAGCAGACAATCAATCCTTAGGACTATGATTTTACTTCTAGCCTGAGGGGTCTAAGTATAGCATTCCTAGTACATCAAACGCTGAAGTTGTACGGTATAAATTGCATTATTATTGCTGTGAAAGTGCACTTGTCAAGCAAAAAAGCTTCTTGGAGTGAACTGTATATTGGCCTCATTAGGCATACACAGAAGAGCGAGGAACAATGCATTCCTCTACTCAAGACAACTTCTGTATAAACTCGGGCCATATAGCATCCTTTTATACTTTAACTATTCATTACCCTCTTTTGTCTAAATATTTCTTTTGACTTTGTCTCGCTGCTTGCAGCTTTTACCTGCAGGTCACTCAGCTGCGTATACCTGACCCCGTCATTTGTCTAGCAATATTCTTTCACATCCTGAGTCCCATTGGAAAATGAACAGCTTGCTTCTGATGTTAGGAAATATTAATTGCAATGAGATGACCAACAATGGATAGCCGTGGATAGTACCATGATTTATAGGGAATAAAGGTAGATTTGACTCATGTAGGCACTAGCTAGCCTATTACAGTAGGTGATAAAGAAAAACCCGTTTTTATAAAAACAGTTCAACACCTTTCTAGCTGTTGTGTGAAGTGACTGGTGATTGATATCTAGCTGGACCTGACCTAGCAACTTGGGCAAGGGTCAGTGCTCAGAAGAACCTTCCCTGGGAATACCATTAATCATTGGAGGACTGTAACCATACAAGGACTGAGAGGATTGGATAGGAGAGGAAATATTATTGGAGATAAAGAGCCTGATGTCCAGGGCACAGACAAAATACAATGTAGCTACCCAACTTATATTGGATTACAGAATGGAGATTGATAGATGAGGGCATTGGAAAAGATAAGTCCTTTTTTGTCCTTGAGGAAGTAGCTGATTGTAGGTGTTAAGGCACGTAATGCTGTTTGGAAGATAGAGAACTTGAGTAGAGACTTCATGACAATGCTTGAGAGCCGGGTCTGTTATATTATGGGAAAGTGCTTCTTGGTCACCACCCATCACTGCTAACTGTTGACCTTGGCAATGGCCGATTTCAGATTACTACCAATGTATCCAGGGAGAATGTGAAGCAGAAGCATCCCTGCAGCTATTGAAAACTTGGAAGATATCTTCAGGCAGCATTTTGGAGGATTCAATATTGAGCTAATTTCAGTGTTGTCCAGTGGTCAGTTTTCACACATGATCTCATTACTTGAATGAGGTTGGCTTGGTGTTAGCCTGCAGCTATAATCTGGCAGTTGGTGAGCTGTTTGTGGAGTGGCAACACCTTTTCCTGTTACCAGCACTGAGGTAACAGATGCTCACATAGGGTGGAAGGCCTAAGTGGAGCTGGAGGGAAATTTTTGAAACAGAGATAATAGTCTGTAAGCACTCAGTTTCTTATTGCATGTTATAATCTGAGGCATCATATGGAATTGCACAATCATTACACTACTGAGTAAGCTGCATGTGCTCATTAATACATGAAATACATATGGGATCCACTGGTAGGGTGTTCTCAAAGAGGTTATAGCAATTGGTGAAGCTTCACAGTGACCCTGGGAGCACTGGCTTTACCTGGGAGACTATGTAAACTGCCAAGAGCTGGACCATCTGCTTCTGTGCTGTCCTTGGCTTAGCACATAGTTGCCTTTGAGAGATTTGGCAAGGTGAGCTAAATTTTGCATATCACAGTTCATGACGGAAAACCCCACAGAAAGTACGTTTGTTTTGGGGTAATACATGCAGCCAGCACCTGCCCGTTCAGGGTTAGTGATTGTGATGGCAATGGTGATGGCGTTGGCCTGTCCTAGTCTGTCAATATGTAACTTGCCTGTCCAAATAGGAACTTAAGCATGCCTCTGGCTTACTTCTAAAGTTTGTCATGGCACGTGTGGTCAAGGGCTTGCAAAGTTTGCTCATGTTATGCTGAAGTCTATCACTTTTAAAGTGGCAAGGGCTTTAGATTGTGTTTGTTGTTCTGTCTGATATGTGTGTTGATGCCGTAAATACTGACATTAATGCCCGGTGAAGTACACAGGGAATATATTTGGTACCGTCTTCATCCTATTAGAAGCACAATACCTAACACACGAACATCCCCCCCTTTTGAAAGTAAGAACCAGCATGCTTTCAAATGTTAGAAATGACTGAAACGTAGTCTACTGTACTTAATGCACAACATATTTCGACATTTCATTTTATATATATATATATATATATATATGTATTTTATTTCAGAATACTACAGCTATGGTTACAATATGAAACAGTTCCCAATGAGAAACACACCACATACCGTAGTGAGTTCACACCATTAACATGCATGTACATCATCAGACTATATAACTCTTCAAGAATAATTCTAAAAGTCAGACCTTGACTATAGCGGTAACTAACACACAAAGTTTCTGATTTATACTGTAAGTAACACCATCATACCTAGCTTAATTTTACCGGACACCACTACTAACTTTGTGACTATGTTATTTGGGATTTAACAGAAGCATACCCAAGCACTTGGGCACTAGCCCAATGTGCTTCTGTTAGGCTGAACATGGTATATCTTTGACATATGGCTATGACATCTGCCCAATACTAGGGAATTCAGGGACTCACTGAGTGCAACTTTAGATACCCAATCAGCCATAAGATATTGATAGGAAACCCCCAACAAACTGTTCATGTAAGGTCTCCTGTCCAGCCCACTAATTAGTGACCTCTAACTAGGTAGTAATCACTTTGAAGTGGTCAGTTGTCACCAAGACTGTTCTGGGCCATCAGCAGGTTGTTCAATACACATCAAACAGCACAGCTGAGGCTCTAGGAGCCCCCCATGAGTAAATTGCTCCTGGAAGTTACAGCATTCTGCAAAATGTGACTTGAGTGTGAGGATCTTCTCAGTGGGGTGGATTTTGAAACTTAGCAGCCACCTTGTTACCATGCCTTCCAGTGAAGAATGCAGATGCTGCTGTTCTTCCCCAGCAGCTATTGCGTTTTGAAGGGACAGTATCAGGTATGATTTCACTTGGATTTTGGTGGGTGGTATTGGTAAAAAGGGTAGCCTTTTAATTTGACTGGGCCAGTTGTTTGCTGTTTACAGTTGAGGGTCCAGTCCTAATCAGTTGACTGTCTAGCAGCCAGGTTGCTGCCCCATTACTTACTACCTGTCTCATTTCAGCATCAAAGCAGATGTGCTAGTGGTTCTGATATATCAGCCCAATGGCTGCTTGTTCACAGTTTGACCACTCTTTAGCCCAAACCAGACACTGTTTGGAAATTTTGTCTGCCATGCCACTTGCCATCCCCATTTGCCCACTACCAGGGATGGTGTATTGGCTGAATTAGCAGACAGTGTTTGTTTTCTACCCACAGCCCCTATGCCCTAGTGGAGACATCCGTCTGGTTTTTTGATGGCCACAGATTGCTCTGGCCATATAAAAACTGTCTGCTGCAAATCCCCTGCCTCAGTTGGCAGAAGTTTTTCAGTTGGAATACACACTGCTTTATTCTGTGTGGCTTCAGGGAGAAAATAACAGGAGTATTATTGAAAGGGCTACAAAGGGATTACTGTGCCGATTTACAGTTATATTTTGTAGCCTGATTGAAAATAATAGAAAGCAAGCAATCATGACTGATAGGCTTATACAGGCCAGGTCTTGTTATTCCTGTAGAAATCCTACAGCAAGGTGGAGGCATCTGACAGGTGTTGGCTCAAAAGAGCAGCGATGGGTAAGCTGCATGTGAGGAATATTTATAATTAAGGCTGAATTGGGGGTATTTAAGATGTTGAAGCAGAAAACAGGATTATTAATAGCTCTAATGAATATTCAGATGTTACAGTTCACATGAATTTTTTTAGCAAACATGCATTATTTCCACTTCCAGGTGGCAGCTGAGTATGCATGACCTGTGATATTTGATGTGTATTTCTTCAATGTTTTAAGATATGTGGCTAACATATTGTGCATTTTCTATGTGTTCCAGTTGGAAATTATTGAGGAGGGTCTAGAGCTGAAATCCGAGATCCAGAAGATCCAGACACAGTTCCTGTCCCTTGCCAAAGACGTGGACACCTTCCACAAAAAGCAGCCCGCCAGAATGCCTCTCAGCCAGCTAACGCCCCAGATGAGGAGCAGCAGTAAGGACAGCAATCAGCGCAGCATCCCGGACAGGGAGGCCAATGATGGTATGGTGACATCTAGTCAGACTGAGAAACCAACATCGGCAGCCAGGGCACGTGTGCGGGCCATATACGAGGCCAAAAGGCAGCGTCTCCGTGCCAAGCGTGCCGGTGCCAACATAGACGATCTGAGCCGCCGGGAAAGGAGGAAGGGCAGCAAGGTACATGTCCCAGATGAGGAGGACAAGGAGAACATGTGTGTCATACCTCCCATGCCTAAAGAACTGCGTTCTGTTGCTGACAGACTCCTGACATCCACTCCCACTACGAAATCCGGTTACACCAGCGTGTCCATGTCCAACAGCAGCCAGAAGCTGCTAACACCGATACGGGAGGAGATACACGAGGCTGCACTGAAGCTGTTTGGGGATGAGGATTCCAAACTGAGCCAGGCGTCCAAGAGGAGAAGCCGAAGCCGGAGCTCTGTCAAGGACTTCCAGACCCTGTGTGATGCTGGTGACTATGTGACATTGAAGTCCCCCAAGAAGGACTATGTGAACCTGTTGGGTCACTCCCCTGTGTCTATGAACAGCCACACCCCACCAAAGAGGCCTCTGCATAGCTCCACCTCTCCTACCACTCAAAGCATCTTGTCCACTAGCCCTATCCAGTGTGCTTCCAGTGACACTATCAGTGAGCTGTACACCAGCAAGGTCCTGAAGGACCTCAGCACTATCAGCTACATGTCCCACACCATACGGGAGCAGGTCTCCAGTGCCCACCTTAACCTCAGTGGAGCCTTCCACAGTACCTTCAACTACCCTCTCCACAGCACCATGAACTGTCCGCTGAGTACCAGCTTTGACATTCCTGCTGACAGTCCCTCTTCGTCTGCCGAGCAGGATCACGACACCGAAATCAGCATTGATGTCGATGCCTCAGTCGACAACGAGCCAAGCATTGATGTAGATGAGGGTATCGGAGAGAAGACAGACTTCAGCTCCAGAACAATGCTCTCCCAAACAGGCAGTGACAGTCCCAAAGACTCCCCTCCTCAGATCCAGAAGCCTGCAGCGACCCTCTGCAAGGAGCATGGTCTCCACCCTACCTATGGTGAACCGTGTATATTCCGGAGCAAAGACTCTCTGATCAGTCGTGACCTGCGTGCCAGTCCTCCCCCTACAGAGACAGACTATGACAGTTCCTACCTGTCAGAGTGTGTGGAGCCGGACCAGTTCAGCCAAGGGGCCAGTGAAGGAGAGGTGTACACCCCAACCTATGACTCCCGCTATGCCTGCATGAAAATGCTGAGACGTCAGATCGGCCAACAGGACTTGAACCAGGTGAAAGAACCTGTGGGTCTGTCCGAGACTGACCTCATGTTTGATATCACCCAGAAACATTTGTCCCTGGAGGCCACACGGGCATCCTTGCCAGATCTCAGCGGTCTGTCATCGCTACCATCCGACCAGGATGACGGCCTGTCTGAGTCTACATTACATGCCAGTCACTGCTTTCCTGATGTGGCCGGTGACAGACTGAGTCCCAACGGCACCCTGATTGGAGTTGAGGCGAGGCGAGGCTCTGTGACCACACTTACTACAGATGACAGCCCTGAGAGCCACACGGGAGCCACAGCCCCAGTCAACACACCCAACATCACGGACTCGGGGGGCAGCTCCAGTCGCCCTACCACAGACAACTATGACTATGTAGAGGTACCACCAGTGTCACAGAGACTCCAGCTCAAGATGGCGAAGACGCCTGCTCTTCCATATTCTTCATCTTCCTCATCTCAGCAACAGAGCCACTCCATCAGGAAGGGACCTCCTGCTGCAGCCAGCGTTCATTCCATGGACCGGGTTGTGCAAGCTGGCAGGAAGTCCCACAGTCGCTTCCACAACTCCCGCTCTGTGGAGAGCATCCCTACCATGTGCTCATACAGCAGGTCGCAGTCCTCCACCTCTCGCAATCACAGACGACCGCGACACAATCAGCGCGAGCCACGACGTCCCGAGCAGGAACCAGACTGGAACCATCTGTCTGTGCGGCCGACTCCCATCGGCATAGAGGACACGTCCAGTCAGCGTGGTGTTGCTGCTAACCAGAGCGGACACTCTCAGCAGGAGCGGGACTCGGGCTTTTCCTTGTCCTACAGTTCCTCTAAGCCTCGGCATCACCAGTCCCAGCACTTTGTGATTGAGGACAGTGAAGGGAACCAGCGGACGCTGATCCAGCACTCGGCTGTGGCACGGAACCTGCCGCATGACAGGAAAAAGGCCATCGCGAAGAAGATGAAAAAGTTCAGCAGCAGCTTCCATAGAGCCGACAGTATTGGGAACCTACAACTACAGACATTAGGGCATTTTTAAGAACAATATGTATTGTGTAACCTTGATTGTGTAACCTTGTCATATAAATTTATGTTGCCGGACAGTCGATTTTTTGCCAATATCTAACAATTTTCATGAAAGTGAAATGCCATTTATGCCATTTTTCAAAGTGCAATTTTGGTGGGAAAGATAGGCCACTTGGACTAAAGTTTGTTTCACTTCTTGGGCATTTTCGAAAATATTTTGTTGTTAATAGAGCTATAAATGACATCTGCAAATTCTTGAATAATCATTCGAAATGTTCAAGATATAATTAACTTAGTAAAGTACTGGCTCTTTTAGTTCCTGAGTGGCCGAAAGCTTGGAACTGTACATGGTGCTTATGTATATATTTGAAGTACATGTACATGTACTGTATCATATTGATCATGTTTCAACATGTCCAAAACCTGTGATGCAATGTATAATTTATGTCTTATGACCCATCGTAGTTATGTCTGTATATAATATGTGAATTTATGTGTACAGTCGCGAACAAATTGTTTGTTGATGAATAATATACTCATCTATTTTGAATATCATAAACAACTTGAAAATCACCGCAGTGCCTTTTTGTTTTATATTGACGACTTTCATTGAAAACTTCCATTCACAGCGATGATTAGCCAGTACTGGTAAAACAGGTAAAAGTGACATTCAGTTGTTAATCAATGTGAAACGTGAAATTTCCAATACATACACTTGAATACACATACTTTTTGCTCGTATAAAGCACTGCCACAGCTGGAAGTTGGAATTCTGACTACTGGGAATGAATCCTTCACAAAATTCATGTCCTACAATTTTAAGCCACAACGATAAATACAGGATAACAAAAGTTTTTGCATCTTTTTCATCTTGCATGAAAGGTACAATCTACATACATTTAGCAGATGTAAATGTGTTGTTTTTTTTTTTCTTGCCCCCGAAAAACAGTAATGCTCATCCATACAGTATGTTACCAATGTTTGGATGCGTTTGTTCTGTCCCGGACTTCTGTCATGGATCAGGTATATAAGAATTAAATTCAAAATTATATACATTAAATCAAATCTTTTGCTTGTGAAATATACAAGAATATACATTTAGACAATGCTACACAACAATTGGTTTATACCATAAAGTAACAGTTCATGGGTATGAACATGGATCCTTTTGAGTAATTAACCATTGTGATGTAAGTAAACTTGTGGAAGCTGGCCATCTGACATATAAAAAGGTATGATTCCCTGTTAATATCTGAACTTGGAGCATTTGGTTTCATCACAAGTAGCCTATTGTAGCAGTAATTAATACACATAAGCAGGTTGGGTGTAGCACTGAATAAAGTATTTTGTACAACCCTAGTAAGGACATAACCAGGGAAGTAATTGCAACAAGCATGGTGTGGATTGCCTTTCGAACCCATACAACTGCCCAAATCTTGCCAAAACTGTTTCAGTTCACCAGCAAGACCAAATTTCATTCAATCTCAGTTGATCCTCTTGACCAGGAACACAGTTTTAGGAGCTAGGGTTACATTTTCAACTACCCACCCAGGCCTAAATGGGCTGAAGCATTCCATATAAAGCAAGAAAGTACATGTCCCCAGTATATGGTCATCCTATGTAGCATAAGCTGTCCAGCGAAAACAAATCCTGGGGTTTTTACTACCAGTTGTCTGACCCAAGCCCCAGGGGGTCACCTGTTGTGGGGTGGGGCCCTGGGAGTTCAAATTACTGGTCAGTGAAGCATTCCCAAAGCATGACATTGAGACATTCAATTGTCAAATTTGCTTCTTTTTGTGTCTCTCTCTGTCCCAAGAGAGATGTCCCTCAAAGTGTGACTTTTTTTTTCTTTTCCGAGATTCTTTATGGCAGACTTTTAAATTGGAACAAAAACTTGTGCAGTGGGGGAACCATCTGTGGTCCCAAGGAAGCTCGGAAAAGGTGACTGCAAGACGTTTGAGCGAGTGGACGTTGGCAAGTGTCCTCAAGGCTTCGGGGTCTGGATGTAGCAGTGTCTTTCGGTGGTTGGGGTTGTCTTTTCAAGGTGAAGTTTTACCGCACTGGTACAACCCACTCCAGATGTTAACATGTATGTTAGCTAGTCACCACAATGCTACCAGTCGCTCTATGGAACTGATGTTTACACACACCTACACCCACCCACTTTCTTATTGAACTGTGTCTTATTTAAAGAAGGATTCAATTTAGGGAAGACTTAGTTTAATAATTGCTTCAAACCACACATACCAGTAAATGAATAATACTCAATATTTTTATGGCACTTATAATATATTAAATGTTATAAAGTTAATGATTGTGCAATCAGGTCCACATGTAGAAACAATAATCACATTGGAGCAGCACAAGGCTAACGACATTAAGCTAGCATTGTGGCTAAGCTCCAATGTGATTATTGTTTCTAACGACATCACTCTGACAATGACTATACAAGGGCATAACTGCCTTGTTTTAATAAGTACAGAACCCTTTAGATGGGTATCTGGGGGGTGGTCTATGGTAGTACTCTTTAAGAGCTTTACTTTTACCTGAGAATTTTATAAAGCCATACTCTGAGGAGCACCAATCTTACAATTGCACTGTGAGATTCTTTTAATGAATCTGCATGTACATTGTATTGTGTGTGAAATGTTATGTATAAATCTTCTCCATGTGGAGGTTGAATAAATAATAAAAAAAAGTTATTTGAGAAACTTTAGAGCAAAATGGTATGCACAGTGCTTTAACCCTTAAAGCGCTATATTAATTACGTAATTCCATAACGTATTGCTGAATTAATTGGCTTGGTGCAAAAAAAAAAATTGCCCGAGCGCTGTGCATCAATGTCCGGCCTTTTCAACTAAATTTCGCCACATTTCCTCCTCAAAAAACTTTATGGGCAGATAGGCAGTTACACCACTGCAATATACAGTAGTTTAAAGTTATTACCAAAGACTTTGTGGTACAGTTATTACTGCATCTAAACTGCAGGAAGGTAGACCAACCCCTATGCCCTCCCTATGTAACAAAATGGGGCAGTTAGCAACAAGTGGTTGCTGATCACCTATCACTGAGCCTTTGTATAGGGATGTTAGTAGAATTTAATCCTCAGTAGGTATTCACACCTTTCCTTTGTCTATGCAAGCAGTTAAAACTCTTGTAATGGCTACACTTCAAAGTGGAAGGGACACTGAGACAATGGGTAATAGATTGACCTGCTTAAGAGGGGTGTACTCTCAATTAGCCAATAACAGTCCCTGAGCCTAATTATCACAATTTTGCCTTGATTTGGCTCCATCTAGTAGATTCTTTTTCATGTGTTGCCTAAACAAACCAATAATCACCAGATGAAAAAGCTAACATTGTTTGGTAGTTTATTTTATTCATCAATTGGTATGACAAAGTCCACATAAAACTTCATTGTACAAATGTACGCATATATGGTTGAACTTGACATAGAAGCAATGAGGTAATAATTATTACAAATGTCTTTCATCAAATAGTTTCTTTTGGAAGCAGATATCAAACACAATAGACTCATCAGTAGTACATGATCTTTTGTCACCAGTATACACATGTAGGCTTGGTTACTACATGTATATCTCTATAATTTCCATTGTCTATGGAAGCACCAAGATGAAACTTTCAATCTACATGCAATACTCAAACACACTGCTTGTAGTTTGTACCGGTACATCACCATTAATTAATTCTTTAGGTTTTTAATATCACGATTCTTTACATTTTTAACACACTGAGCCTATATACACAAGGCTGTATGCATACTACTGGTAGGCAATGTCACATGTACACATACAAATGTATCAGTAATTACAATAATAAATTACCTCAATTTTTAACTAGGCTCTTAAATATGAACTGATGTGAGTTCACACCAAGCAAAATGTCAGTATACACAAGAAAGTGTTACAGATAGATTCTTGATCTGCCTCACACACAAGACACATACATGCATCATACATGTATGAACTGGCACTCTTAGCTGTAGTAAATTATGCATATGGCATGTGACAATAGACTGAATATGACATATACTCATTATATTATTTTCATTTCACGGTACACATATACTGGTTTGCCCACTTTTATTAACTCTTCAGGCTCAAACACCTTTGGTGGCTCTGTCTGTGGCTAACTCTTGTCAACATGGCTAGCTGAATGGGTTGAGTTTCGACATCCATGAATCTGACCTAGGGCAGAAAAAAATGAGAGCAAAGTTAGGGAATGAGATTAAAGCAACACAAATTACTGATAACCAACACGAATTACTGATAACCAATAAGTCATTAGCACTTGTCTAATTCAGAAATATTACATACATGACTAATAATACACATGTACTAGCAGTACATCATTCACAACATTTAGAAATGGAAGGACTTAAATCTTTGCCTAAGCAGTACACATAAGAAATGCCATGAAATACCTTAGGAGTATAGCAAATATATACTATAAACTTGCTTGAAATATTTTTATTAATAGGTTTTATTAATATTAATATGTTGACTGTATTAGCACTGAATTTGTCTACGTGCCTATAGGTGTATAAAAGTACATTAGTTTTTGAGACAAAACCATGTTCGCGGGGATTAATATTTGCGGTTAACTCAAGTGTTACTAATTATCCAGGTACCGGTACATGAATTATGTTTGTGGGGTATTTATTTTTGCGGTTTAAAGATGGTCACGAAATTCGCCAAATAAATACCTCGCAAACATTAATAAATTTACAGTATATTAGGAGTAAATTTTATTTCCATACTAAAAACTGAATTTTCAAATGCTTTAAAATTTCAAATATACATGCACATTTTTACATGTGCCAGTCATTCCTGCACAGCGGGCACACAATACATTGCAATTAACAATAGACCATGTAGTTTCACTAGAGCATTTCCCAGGCATTCTGAGTGTGGATAAGATTTGGTTCAGAAACAATAGATCCTAATGTAAATTCCGTGAAAGAGTCTCCAACGTCAAAATCCACATAACAAGTCTGTCAAGCCATCAACGCAATTGTGAAACCTGACCTTTGTGTAACGGATTACACGAGGTGTTTTGAACAAAATCTTTAACTGCAACCCTTTGGGGAAGAAACTTCACAACAGGAATTAATGCTCAAGTGATTTTGAAGGTACATGTAAAAGGGGCTATAGGCATTTTGGCAAGGTAAGCAAAGATCTTAAATGTCAAGACGTGATCTCTGTGATCTCTGTGGGCTAGTTAAGATGTCACCGCAGCAGAAAATGGCAGCTCAACCTTGTGTGAAACAACTTGAAGCTCACAATGGGTAAGTGATATAAACAATAGAGGAGGCTACTTGGTAGGGTGAGATAAACCACTCTGCTCCGACAGACTCAGAGTGGTTACTCAGCTGGGTGTTCCTCCTCCTGCACTAATTGCTATGGGATAAATTGGCCTGATTTGTACATTTGAAGAAAATATTAGCTGCCTATACCTCTTAGCTGGCAGAATGAAATTTATTTGTGATGTATTAATACTCTGGCAGTGTCAACAACTCTACTTTACCTATTTGCCAATACCTGTGGGGCGTATGACAAAGTACAGTCCTGTCTACAGGTACATATCCTGTGCTGAATTTGCATGCCAAGGTATTCAGTGATGTAATTTGTCTCATTTTGTCATATTTCTATCAAATCAAATAGATTTGAACCATACAGAACAGAGTATCTATGATAATCTTAACCAATGGATCAACCTTATGTTAGAAAATATATACACACATATAACTTGAGTCTAATACTCCATCTCAATTAGGACAATATATAATAATATTCAATATTAAACTGTGAGTTTGAAGAAAGCTAAACACTACTGACTGAATTCCACAGTTTGGAAATTACAGATGCACGTAGCATCAGGTTTTTAAATGCAGGCGCAAATGGTTGTTTTATACCAGCGTACGAGGTATGTACCTACACTGTACATGTAGTTCCCTATTTTTCCCAAAATTCATTTCACTAAGTAGCACATTAGAAGGCACCCTACAAACTGAATCTGAATTCTGATGTGTGGTTATATATTAATGGTAGATAAGGTTTAACTACAACCCTACAGGATGTCTAGCATATGTCACATTAGTTATATATTTTCCCTCCTATACTTTCCATTAGTTCCAAGTGGGGTACTGAGAATATTAAAGTATTGGGTAATAAATTACAATGTATATGCAGCTTGCATTACAAAGCCAGCATATGCTGCATGTCCCAATTATATTCAGCATACTGGACTGTACGGAACTATTTCATAGTCACAGTATCCTCCTAAATCATCACTGGACATAGTTCGACCCACTTAAATATAGCTCTGCACAGCGCAATTGTGGGAATGGCTGCCTGAAAATTACAGTTCTGCACAAAACCAGGGGCCACATTCATGCCAATCCAAAGGTACCGGTACATGAGAATATGTGTGATTATGATGTCAAGAAAATAATACATCTAGATGTATCTTCTGGGCAGTTCAGTAATAAGATCACATGTTTTATAGTTTTTAGTGTTAACAGACATTTTTCATTTCTTCTTTTATTTTCTTTAATGCCATAACAACCAAAAGAATTCTGCTCGAGGGGCTTTTATTATGAATGTTCCAAATATGATACATGTAAATAGGTTTTAGGGCGTTCTGAATTGCCTTGTGCATAGATTATACATGTAAACAGCTGCGCCATTTGTGATGGCAATGGTAACTAAGGTCAAAAGATGAGAATGAATATTTTATATAAACCCGTTTTATTAACGCAAAGTCTTTGGATAAGATACACCAAATGGAAGTGACTGTAAGGCCAAACAGGAAGGTAAACTGGAGCTATTATAATTACCCTGGTGTGAGACACAGGAAAGATTTGTCACTTGGTGAAATTTTATATGTATTTACATAACATTGATAGAGCAACCAGTGCTCGCGATTTGCTGCAAATAAGCAGTTAGCAGCACGCTGACATGCTCTCTCCTGCTGGGCTGTTACATACGGCACTTGGTGGTTCACTTTCCGCTAGTGTCACCAGGAGTAAGTGTTACACACGTCACCGGAGTTGCACTATTTTGTGTTTCGTCCCTGTCTTGATGTTCACACAGAGCCCATGTATTGTGACCCCCCATGTCACTGACAACCAGCCCCTGTCACCAAACTCTGGGACAGGACAAGATGACAAAACTCACCATGAACCACTCACAGACCCTTATCAAGAGGGCAGGTCAGGAGGGGAATTCGCTCCACTTGACACAATGTGTTTACATCACCCCCCATTACCACACGCCCAAATTAGGTTGATCAAATTTTACTCTTTCAAAGATTTACAGTTCCCAAGTATGTAGGAGAAAGATAATTTTGTGAATGTAAAGGACTTTTTTGAGTTTATATTGATTTCTAGATATCCTAACATACATGCACAGTAAGTTATTATATGTATACAAATAATGGTCCATAGATATTTACATGTACATATCTATATATACAATGTAACACTGCTTTACCAGTCAAAATTCTGAGATCCATTCCCCATGTAGATGTAATTCATGCAGCTACATGTATAGATAGTATGAAAAATTTGGTACGGTATAATATTTTTTAATTTGTCAAAAATTAAGTCAAGGGTATGAGACCCTGTTCTTTTCCAACTGTTTCAAGTTATGAATTCGCTACAGTACAGAAATCTATTCCCTGTATGACTACACCACCTACATGTACTAGCCACCAAGATGTGTGGCTTTAATTTAGGAAAAGTTTCGTCTTCCTGTATTTTAGCCTCATTACATCTGTACCGATAACTGTTCTTATTGTAAGTTGGTATACTATAAATTCATTAATGTTCGTAGGGGATTAATATTTGCAGGTAGCTCAGGTCTTGCTAATTATCTAGGTACACATGAATTATGTTTGCGGGTATTTATTTTTGCAATTTAAAGATGGTCGCGAATTTCGCCGAATAAATCCCTCGCATGCCTAAATGAATTTATAGTACATCCACATGTAGTTGGTGTTAATCCTGTAGTAACAATAGTGCCAAGTTACAGACAATGAATGAATGTCTATTGTGTACCAGTACTACATGTAGTTTTGTGAGGATTAAAGAGTAATACATGTACATGTAGCTTAGAGAGTACTAGCTATTATATTGATAAGATGAGAATGTGATTGAAAGCACTGTGCTCTGTGTCTATATTTTTGTACTGTTGAAACATCCCGGTTTACAAATTTAATTTTTTCTCTCGTGTATCTTAATTGTGCTTAATACAGTGGTCCCTCTATTTTAAGACCACCCATGGGACCAAGAAAATGTGGTCTTATATTGCAGGTGGTCTTAATTAAAGTAAAGGTCATTTAACACAGAAAATAGCCCAAAGGGCTATTTTCTGTGTTAAATGACCTTTACTTTAA
>JAAUYG010023238.1_pt1 | contig 15352 bp, 8 predicted proteins | sample 7278091 | NCBI WGS metagenome assembly JAAUYG01 (sample SAMN14350201, study PRJNA611818) | marine sediment metagenome | isolation source: surface marine sediment (0.6m) | place: French Polynesia: Moorea | collected 2018-08 | reverse complement strand
TTTTTTTTTTTTTTTTTTTTTTTTTTTTTTTTTTTTTTTTTTTTTTTTTTTAAATTAAAACCCCCCACCCCCCCCCCCCCCCTCACTTACTCACTCACTCACAAACCCTTGTTTTTTTTTTTTTTTTTTTTTTTTTTTTTTTTTTTTTTTTTACATAGTCACTTCAGCTACATAGCAAGTAGCTGGATGGCTATTAGGCATAAGCCTAACTTGTTCCTATCTGCCAAGTGAATGCGCAGAGCGCAGGGTACCTGAGCCTCTTGTTATATATCCCTATATATAGGCATACATCATCAGTTTAATCAGTTTTGACCCGATTCTTTGTTATATATGTAGACAGCAAACAACAGCAGCTGCACCCAAGTACTCTTCGATCGCTTTTTGTAGCGAGATCATCATTTAGTTTTGTTTTTGTGTTTCTATCCAAGTGCAAAGAAACAACACTTACATGTACTTACATATACCATTTGACAGTTCGGGATTTGCTTTCCCCACACTCTGTATCGTATATAGAATACGCCTGCTGAGTGAGTCTAATCGTTGATCGAGCACAGCTTGGTGTTTTTCATCTCTTGCGTATTGACTGCAAGAGATTGTGACACAGACGTTGCTTATTACACTCCTCATCTGTGTGTTTGCAGATACAGTTGCACTTCCATAACGATCCAAACCTGGAGTACATTTGATTGAATATCCCACTACACTATGTGTAAATTTACGGTATCGGGTTGCTTCAATTTAATATGACCGTAACCAACAGTGTAACTTTTTACGTTTTCGGAATTGTTCAGTGTGGTATGACCCAAAACCAGCAGTGTAACTTTTACGTTATCAGAATCGTTCAATGTGGTATGACCGTACTTAACCGTATAACTTTTATGTTATCGGAATTGTTCAGTGTGGTATGGCCGATATTAAACAGTGTAGCCTATACCTATTTGTCTATCTCAAACTCTATGCAACTCTTTTGTTAGATATGCTACTAAATTATACTTCTCACATTGACCTTTATGTTCACATCAAACTGAATACACTTCTTTCTTGCCACTGCGTGTGTGACTTAGAAGTCGGGGTAAAAGTTTATAATACGCCGGATTGATCTACATTAGCCAGTATTTGGTTACAACGGAACCATCTTCCCTTCTCAGCAACAAGCCTAAATATCCATCGGTTATGCCTGTGTATAAAAATAGCAAGCAAATGAATTGTCATGTCTCAAAATATTCAGGACTACAAGAATAGAACTGATGTATAACTGTTAAACCAATACAGGGTTGATGGATCGGAAATAAATGGTCAAGGCTAATCTTCCACTGCCCCGGTGTTAATTGGTTGGTGTATGTAAACATGTCTATAATGGAAAGCATGATCTATGGGACGGTTTGCTATCTCAACCCAAACAATAGTATATCAGTATGTAAAAAATTCGACGTCAGTTAATTACGTCACTCGTGCTGGAGATAAAAATAGTACGATAAAGTGTTCCGTCTCGTATTTTATCTTGTCTAATCAACCACGTTAGGTAAATATTAGGGCCAAAGTGCCTAGCATCTGCCGGGTAAGACACGGCATAATGAACGAGCGGCAACTATCAGTATACCACAACAAAACATAAATACCACTGACAGAAGGAATGCGGATCTTCGATAACAGAGGCTGGATTATGGTTATCTAATCTTCAGCAATGCTTGATGGAGAAGGGAAATCGCAACCTGTTTTCGTAATCCGCCCCTTAATTGGATTCGTGAGAGATGTGTGTCGATTCTGAATTTTTACAACATCATACGATTGAAAAAAAAAATTTGACAGTTTGTGCAATGAGCAAATTCTGTCAAGTTGATGCAGGGGTATTTGGAGCCTTAAATTTGCACATCGAAAGCTCATGGGTTTGATCATCACCTCTTTGACTTACTGCTCACGTCATAATATATTGGTTGTAAATGAAGACTGCTTAAAACAATATGGATCAGTTGGCTCATGATTTTAACATATGTGAGCAACATTTCCGCTTATCAACACGGAACACCTGGCATGAAGTACTTGAAAATACTTAAGTCTAAGTTTTTGACTTAAAGTCAGATACTTAGATGATCATATTGGTCAGATTAGTGACTTACATCAAAACTTAGACTTAAGTATTTTTAGAACTGGTCAGCAAAGGAAGGACAGTGAGGGCATCAGAACGTTTATGAACCTAAATTTATCGCCCGTTAGGATACGGATTAGAAACAGCTGCCCATAAATATGATAAACGAATTACTCGATATTCCGCCACTAAAAATAAATCGGTAAGAACTTTGTGATTCAACGAACAATTTATCTTTTTAACAGAGCGCTTATCACATCTAAAAGGCACCCGGTAGCTTCCTTTTATTCCCAATCCAAGGGAAACAGTTGCCTGCGGTTACTTGGGCATTTTATTATCCGCCATATTAGTTTGAAATTTTTAAAAAAGTGTTTTCTGCCTTGTTACCAAAGTGGTTGAATATTGACTCATCAACAGTGTAGAGTACGTGTCTACAGAGTTTCAATTAGATGGCCATACGGCTCTAGTCCATATGCCATAGCACGATATAGTATATACTATTAGTAGTCTACTAGTATATCTTCTACATTTCCCGAGCAGTCGGTTGTTACCGTCAGTAATACCATTTTGCATGAGGAAATTCTATTTCCCTCCCAATTCATCTACCTGTATATCTATTCAATCCTACTGGCTGTCTGTTCTGAAATTCTACAACAGTACCTTTCCCTCTTTACCTACAAGACTTGACTAGTCACTTTAACCTTCAATCCGGAATCGATTTCCCGGGGAAATCCATTATCTCCCGCAGGACACATAAAGAGCCCCGACACGGGCATCAAAGGCCTCTGTAGAGAAGGGCATTGTGGCTGAGGGATCTCGGCGGATCACACAACATCTGTAGTAAGGAGAGTAACTTACCCACGCCCTGGGGCCAGGGGAGAGAGGCAGTGGGGAGGGGTGGAGAAGGAAGTGAAGGGGAGGGGAGGGGGAGAGGCCATGGCTGACCCTTTCCATTCGATTCGTTGACGTGAGGGCTAAACATGTGGCTGTGCTTCCCATACGCAAGCGGGCATGTTTGAGAGAGCTGAGAGTAAATACTACGGTGCGGAAAACGTACTTGCTGGAAGACCTACGTGAGGTGTATACCGATTTTCAACAGTATATTTTTCATACGACAGGGGAAAAATGAACTTTTGTCTCAAACAGTTGTTGTTGCTACTGCAAACGGTTTCTGTGGACCCTTTCTGTGGACGGTTCCCTCTGGCTTAAAATCTTACTTTAGAACATTTTAGTGTAACGAAGTCCACAATATCAATAAGATGAACATGTTTAACTGAGGTCTTGTTAAACGGTAAACACGAAGACGCTGTACTGGCACATAAATCGAACCAATCTATCCAAGAAAGAAAGAAGGAAAGAAAGAAAGAAGTAAGAAAAAAGAAAGAAAGAAAGAAAGAAAGGGAGAGAAAGACAGAAAGAAAGAGGGAAGGAAAAAGGCGAGAAAGAGAGAAAGAAAGAGAGAAAAAGAGAAAGAAAGAGAGAAAGAAAGAAAGGAAGGAAAAAAGAGAGAAAGAAAGAGAGAAAGAAAGAAAGAGGAAACGAAAGAAAGAAAGGGAGAAAGAAAGAAAGAGAGAAAGAGAAAAAAGAAAGAGAGAAAGAGAGAGAGAAAGAAAGTTTTGGTAATTGGTTCGGCCAATCAAAAGCAGTTCCTGTCAGCTACCCCCAGCCAATCATACAACTGTTTCGCGCTGTCGTCACTGTGATGGCGAAGTGATTATACATTCAACCAATGGCCATCTAGTCCAAATTACTCACCTGTTTTTCATTGAGTAAAATTCGGGCACTTCTCAGAGCGTTTTACACAATGCGCTACTAGTATATAGATGATGCTAAAGGGTGGTTATACTTTTGAGAAGTACTCAGTTGCTTTTAAGCCTTTACCATATAAGGAAGTTGATGACACATAAACGGGTGTTACGGCCAATGAAGCCAGAGCCTTGCGTGCTCACTTGCATATGGCTCTGGTAAGCCAGAATGGAAGAGACCACTTCTATTCTATCTTGTCTCCCTGCATATTCATGATATTAGGTTCACAGGTCTCAAAATGAACACCGTCCCTCTGTCCTCATCATGCTCATGGTCCTGGTGATGGTAAAAATGCAACTCGGGATGACTCAAATCCGTTTCGGGGATGTACTAGTACACCATGTGAATCATGTGAATGGGATGGTCCAAGGGCCACTAAGAAATGAGTTAATATATCCGTGTAATTTTATCATTCTGAGACAGAAATATTTTGACTTTTAGGACATATAAATCGCTTGTATAGCGGTAGTCTGGGATGGTTTTGGGATGGTCTACTGTTTTAAGTTAAGTTTGAGATCTGGGTTCACATAAGTTTACAGATTTAGTGATTGACAACATACTGTACTAAGTAAAGGGTTGTAGGAATTTTACCAAGTGATTTTTACACATTTTAGCGTTGTATATTGCAGTATGCCACAATATGGCAAAGAAGTGCCTCTTCCATTACTCTTCCATTATATACATCACGTGGTGTCTCTTCCATTATACTAGTATCCATCATGTGCCGTACACCATCAGTTCTATATGTGACTGCCCAAACAGCCACTGTATGGAGAACTGTGTGAAGGCAAGCGATCCGTCGGAGGGCAGACGAAACACTACAAAGACTGCATCAAAGCTTCCCTCCAGGACCTGAACATCAACGTTAGCAATTGGGAGCAGCTCGCTACCAACCACACAGCCTGGCATAGCAAAATATTCACAGGTGTCCGTGCCGCTGAGAAGCGATGCACTGCTGAGACGCAGCAGAAACGTGTGGCGCGCAACACCTGTGCGGCCGCCACCTACATGTACACTACAGCATGTACAGCCCCTGCCCAAGTTTGCCCAATGTGTGGGCAAGCCTTCCGGGCCCGTATTGGCCTCTCTAGTCATCGTCGGACCCACAGCCACAGACCATACACTTGACCTGGAGTCATGGTCATCGTCGACCCCGACGGACGAACAACAACGTGACACATCATGCATTGACAATGCACTGATGTACCGGTACCATGTTTGCTACCGACACACAATCTCATGGATAACAAAAACTTTCTGGCCCAAAACATGGTAAAGATCAAAAGCATGCTTTTAGTATGGGTGCATTCAATCTCCTAGGAACTAATAAAAACTATAAGTATACCATGGGTTCATGTCATTCAATTTTCACATACTCTGTACTACAGTAGATAATGCATTAGTGTCAAAAGTCTGTCACAAATACTTAGTGGGGGTCAAAATTTGCCTATCAAACAGCTAGAATGCTGTCAATCTGCATGCGCAGTTGCGCACGACTACAGACTAAGTTATGGTTTAGTCATGTAACTCATGTTAGTAGTAAACGTAAAACTGTTGCATACCGCTCGGACTTGAAGACTCCTGAGGACCTTTGAACAATATAAAGCACATAATGGCAGATATTTCGTGAGGTGCAACTTCTAAACAATATGGCAGTTGATATTATCAACATGATCAAGTTTCAAGGTGGAAAACACAAGCATAAAAGTACACAAGACATTACACAAGTACAATTACATTGCACTTATAATATGAGAGATTATCCCCATCTATTTATTAAGGTTTCTGGGCAAATTATAGGTCCTTTTCAAGTCACTAGAACCACAGATCCTACAAAGTAAAAATATTCTATATCTACCGGAAATTCATTATGCTCCTTGTTCAACATGTTCAATGTGTTAATAAAACTGCACTCCCTTCCTCCCCCAAAATATATTTTTTTCGGGTTTAATGTCATAATAATTGAGTACACTTGATACATTTGGCACATACCTCTTGCTTTTCGAATGGCCGCACTTGATCCCTTGGTCTTCACTGCTGTGGCATCAACACTTCCCGACACTTCACATGGATCCCCTTGGCTGCTGCTGGGTCCTGGACACGCTTCTGCAGGTACGACAGCCTGGCTGACATCCTGACTCAGCTGCGGCAGCTGAGGTGTCTCCCCTGAACCCGGTACCACAGTTTCCAGGTCAGACTTCACTGCATCACTGGTAGATGAAGTCTCCATACGTAGCTCTAAGTCATCGGATGAAAACGTTTCATCTACGTCCTTGGTAGCTGCTTTTCCCTCCTCTTCTGTCTCAGGGACATCTGAGGAGGCAGCTAATTTAGGCTCTACACTCTGAGTGGACTCCGATTCAGCTTCAGTAATCATTGTTTTTTCTTCAACTACAGAATCTTCCTCCCCCTTGCTCAGTGCATTTGTTTTGCGGTCTTGATCAGAACCAGAAGCAGCTGCATCAGGTGCTTTCTTTTCTGTATCAGTACTGGTTTCGGCAGTTCCGACGGCTTTCCGGTCGGTCACAGCCGATTCGGTTTCCGATTTCTGTTCCTGCTTCTTCATCTCTTCCAGCTCGTTGTCCGTGAACTCCTCCTCGACCTCCAGGTCCGGTCCGTCTCCCTCCAGTTCGGCGATCACGTCCAGCTCTGCATCGTCAGCCACATGTTCCACTATGAAATCTGCGTCGCTTGAATCGGAGAAGCCAAAATGGCTGCCGTAAGATGGCGATGGTCTTACCGAGGCTCCAGCACTTGCATCCGACGCATATTTCTCTTCTTGCAGGGTCCGAGTCTCGGTCTCGGCTGAGCTACTGTCTTCTGCTTCCTGAACTCCTACCTGACTTGGGCCTGTCACCTCATGAGAATCGGTTTGTGAATTTGATTCTACAGGTGATGTTCCTGAATGGGGAGCAACATCTTCCTCAACAATACCTAAATTCCTTTCTTCAACAGCAGGAGACTCCTGCATATCTGCTGATACCTTGCCTTGGTCATTAAGGTCGTTGCCCTCGCCTGTCATCTCTCTCTGTTCATCTGTACCATCTAACTTTTCAGTTATACTATCAGCAGTTTCGCTAAGTTTATCTGTTTCATCGCAGACTTCTGCTGATCTCTCTGTTGCCAACTGTTCCTCTGAGCCTTTCTCTGCTTCCAACAACTCCTCCTGTAACATATCACTGTTGGCAGTAGCAGTGTCACTCTCTGATGTAACTTCATCTCCCACTGGTGCTTTGGCTCTTTGCCATTTCTGTGACCCCTCATCATTTTCTGAAGTAGACTTTGCCATGCCAGAATCAGGCTTCGCAGTATCAACCTCAGCTGTGTCAGACACGCTTGCAGAAAGCTCCACTGAAGTCGTTCCTTCAACTGAACTGGGAAGCTCATTTTGTGGACTGGCCGGTTTAGATGTATCTTTTTCAGACTCAAGGGCATCTGTTCCAGATGTGGGTGTGGCATCCGACAGCTGCTTCTGGTCTTGTTGGTCGGCTGTTCCTTTCTTGGAATCCAAGGACTTGCGCCTGACGACTCGGCGTTTCACAGGACCAGATGAGCTGACAGTGAAAGTATATTCCCTTGGCTTCACTGCAGCAGCAGTGTCTGCAGAACTGTCTTCATCCAATGAACGACTACGCACAGCTTTTGACACAGGTTTCACGTCCGTCTTCGGGGTTAGCTCACCACTCCGATTTGGACTAACAGACTTTCCCCTGTCTAGTTCAGAATCACTGGAGGTGTAAAATTCATATATGTCACGTCCCGACCTCCTGAGCGGATGCAGGCGTCTGTGCGACAATAATCGAGAAGGGTCTGATGACTGATCTTCATCCTGTGTGCTCTCTTCTGGGGGTTCTACCACAATTTCTGGAGTTGAGTCAACAGCAGTGAAAGAAAGGGTCTCAGAATCGGCAGTCTGCTTCTTGCTCTGACCCTTGAGGCTTCTCCGACTACCACTTTGTTTGATATTCTTGTCAGGCACTTGAGGGGAACCATCGTGACTTGTGTGATCATCTCGCTCTTCCACTGCAGCATCTGTCAATTTCCTGGAAGCCCCGGAGGTCCTTTTCCCTTTCTGTGGCTTCTCCTGGAGTTCCTTACCAACTGAAAGCTCTTTACCCATGGAATGTTTTCTCTTCCTCTGGGTGGTACGCCTCTCTTTCGTACCCGTCCCGGAATCAGACAAGGTTAAAGTATCCGATTCGCCCTTTTGAGCCTTCCTGCTTCCTTTCCGACGGGGTACTATTTTCTCCCGTCCAACTGTGGTCGCTACAGCTCCTGCATCCCCATCTTCTTTCTCAGTCTCCGTATCGCATGTATCAGAAACCGCGGAACTTTCCGTGTTCTCCACCGAGCTTTTGAAGCTGAACTTCTCAAAGAGGCCCTGCCTGTCGTACCTTCTCGGGGTGCTGCCCCCGGTGGTGTAGCCGCTCATGGTGGTGTCGGACTCGGTGCCGGCATCCTCGCCACCCTGCCACTGGTCCTTGTCCTGGGCCAGCTGCTTCCGCATGGCGATGGTCTGCTGCAGAACATCCATTATGGAATGACGGGAACTGGCTGATGAGTCTAGATCGACATTGTCTGTGGGCTCCGATGCTTCAAGATACCCAGCACTCCCATCTTTTTTCTTCTGCTCACCCATTTCTCCCACAGCCACCGCTGCTGAGGTCACCGCTTTCCTTCTCAGTCCCGGCTTCCTGTGCGAGCCCTTTTGTATATTCGGAACAGGCTGTGACACATCTGTGCTGGTTGACAATGCAGGCGATGCTTTACCGGTGATGCTCTTGGGTTTTTTCTTCCCAGTCAAGCTTGAGGCATCTGACGTTTCGGCTTCTGCCATTTCTTGCTTAACCTCCGGAGTTTCATAATCCTCCTTCGGCTTTCGGCTCTTTTCTGATGCTGTTTTGGCCTTACCAGCAGTCTGTGGAATTTCAGGTTTGGTAGAGAACGACAAATCTGCACCTTGCACATCTTCATCCTTGGGCTTCTTCTTTTCAGATTTCTCACTCAACATATCTAGCCGTTTTTCCGATTTCTCATTCGGTGTAGCATCTTCAGCGGCAGTTTTCTCCCTCTGTCTCTGGCGAACTCGCATTACGCCAGTCTCGACAAAATCCTCCTCAGTTAGCCCCATGACCTTGTTCTCGTCTGCTCTCAGCTTATCCACCTCTGACAACCTCTCCCGTTTCTTCTTCCTTTTGATTTCACTTGGGCTATCCTGGCTGATGCTCGTGACTGATCCTGAAGCCTGTGGATCGGTTGTCTTCCCTTTACTTGCTTTACTGCCTGAATCTTTTGTGTCTTGCTCATCCGTTTGTTCATCATCTTGCGTAGTGTCGTCCACTGTTGGAGCACCTTTAAGTTTCTCTTGCACCCATGTCTTCACCTTGGCCGCGATCCTTCCCAGGCTTGAGCGTGGCTGGTTTACACACGGTCGAACACCGGGGCCTCTGCTCACAATACCGCGACCCCGACCACCTCTCCCGATAGCCGAGCCCCGGCGAGAGTTTGTGGGTAACACACCAGGTATTTTTCTACCTTTTGGCGGAGAAGGCATCGATGGCCTCTTCCTCTTTTGTGCCAAAGTTTTCTTGGGCAATTCCACAGGCTCGGGCTCTTCAGAAGATGCTGCGGTATATGAGTCCATGGTGTCATCAAAGGATGATTGCAGGGAGTCATCCACTGTGTCCAGGATGACATCAAGTACCGGACTGGTCTCCTCTGGGACATCCAGTGTGGTCTCGGCCCTCTTCCTGCCCTGAAAGGGGAACAGCCGAAAAACTGGCTTTAACACTATACATATACCACATCCAACTGAATGTTTGAAACATTTTACCAGTTATACAGGTAACATCATTAGGAAAATACAGTGTCCTGGCTGTCCTGAAAATTGTACTAGACTGTCAGTTAGTTGTTTACTTAATACATGAAGAACAATACAGGTGCATATTTATGATAAAGACATGCAAATCATAAATCATAAAGTAACAACATGTTAACACGCAACATGGCTGTCTGGAACGGTAGATTTATTTGATTTGGTTTCAAGTTAGCATTGAAATTTTTAGATCACATACCAGATCTGCGACCAGTCAAATTTTCCTGTTCTTTTCAAATAGTCCTAAGAGGTCCTAACATGTCAGAACTGTTCTGTACACATGGTGCAATCTACTACAATCTCTTTAGTATCGATAAAGTCTTGAATTACTATCAAACTAAGCAGATGGTATTCTTCAGCTGTTCAGTTCAGTAACCTCCTTTGCTGCTTGGTTATGCTATAATTGTAATTTTACTTCTATTGCCTCTTTTGTCATGTGTATCTTTTATCTTTCTTTCATTCACAAGCAGTACTCTTTTTCAAATACACTTTTCAAGCAGCTATGCATATTAATTTTACCTTCTTCACAGCTCTTCCTTTGGGCCTCCTAGTGCTTCCTGTGTCACTATCTTCCTGGGAAGTCTGGAGGGGGGGGGAGGGGACATAAGTTGAGTCTATAAAATTTTAAATAATAAAAAAAGTAAAGTATTGTGCAATTATTAAATATTCTGAATATTAGAAATACTGGTATATTAAATACATTATTAGTGCCATGCCCACAATGACTGCCTGTCGACACCACGCCAACATTATCCATTTTAAAATCTTGAATGCTTACGAAATTTACTTGCTTACTAGTTTGTGGATGCTTCAAACCAGAAAACCAATACATTTTATATTTACTGCGAGAAAATCTCTTCGTAAAAGAGGGTGAAAAATTTCCCCGTTCTTTAAAAAATTGGAACACTGTCTACAATTCCAATTCAGGTGAATTAAATATACATCATACATGAACAAGTATTAACTTTTCACCATAAGCATGATAAATCTATGTTATTTATCTATCACAAGATTTAGTACCCCTTAAAAGGCTTTTCACACTATTAGATGGTTGGTTACAAAGCATGGGCTAACAGCAGTGCTTGTCGTCATGGAGACTAACAAACTCTACCTCGTTTTGTGATGATGTAAGCTGCCATGATTTTTTCTCTTTGGATTTTCTGGCATGGCCTCTTTCAGGACTTGTGTCATCTTGCGAGGTCTCCTAATTAGCACAAAGAAAAAAAGAAAACATAAGCTGAAGTAGCTGTTAAAAGAACTTTCAAAGTGTATTGAAACTAAATGTACATGGTGTTAAAAAATAATATCATATCAATCATTGGTAACCATTGTACATTGGTATTGTACTAGTAACAATATAATGGAATATAATGTAATATTTAAATTATTTTAGAGTAACAACATCAGCATTAAACCCTTACTAGTATGTGTATATAAGAATCACCAGGCTAAGTTGTGAAAATCTAGTAGTCACTGTGTCATTTGAGCATTTAAATATTTACACAAAGTAAGTAAGATGGCTTCAGCACTACTAATCATGCTAATAGTCTCGGTACAGTGCCTATTGAAGATGTAACTACTAACCATTTCTGACTCCTCCCTGTGTTTCAATGGCTTTCTCACATGACCTTTCTTGCTCTGCAGTTTGTACGTGGAATGTGCGCTGCCTGAGCTGCCAGCCTCTATGGCATGACTAGATAACTTGGACCGTCCAGGGGTGCACGGTGAATCGCAACTGTCTACAGACTCGACGGACATATCAGTTGCAGCATTCCTCGATGGTGATGTACCGAGCCTTAATCCCCTAGCACCACGACTTGAGCCCCTTCGAGCACCGCGCGGAGCAGTAGCTGGTGAGGCTGATCCACGCGACAATCTCTGTCTCTGTATGCCACGCCCTTTTGAAGATTGCTGCAGGATGCGCCCTCCTCTGGCTGGCGATGATCGTCCCCTGACGCTCCCGTCGGATGCCACAGGGCTGGCCTCGAAAGCAGGTGACTGTTCTTGGGACCCGTGGAAAGATCTGCTCCTCAAGGGTGTAGAATGCCTTGATGACTGGCTAGAGGAGCCAGGGGATTGACTGTGCCTGTATCCACGGGATGTGAGGTTAGGGGTAAGACTTCGACCCCCACGACCTTGCCCCCTTCCTCTCCATCCCCTCTTGAAGGGCCTACCCCTGCTTACTTTTTGCGGGGTTGAATCATCAGATTCTGAGTATATAGCGTCAGGGTCATCATGTGGGGTACTCTCTCTTCCCCGACTTCCGCCTCGGCCAAACCTTCGCCTGGGAGGTCGCAATCCTCGAAGGGAAGACCTGGGTTTCATCGTCACAGATCGAGGGCTCTCACCATCTGATGCCAAGGAGAAGCTGGTGACGGAATCGCCCTCTGCTGAGCTGTGCACTTCGACCTCCACCACCTGCGGGGTTGAGGGTATGTCTGGCGAGCCGGTACGACGAGTGTGCTTCACCACTTTGGTTTTTTTCTGCCCCCCATGGGCTTGGGAGCCTTCTGCATGCTTCCTGGATAGGCTGGACAGACTCTTGGATCTTCCTTTGAGGTGTTTGCCTCTGGCAGACATGCCTCTTTTTATGGTGGAGTGTGTTGCTGACACCGGCCTGCCACCTCCGCCTCGGGGAGATTTCCCACGGCTGTCTTTCTAAAACATACAGCATTGAGTGCACTTCATTACTATGCATGCAGTTGTATACAACTGAATTACAGTGTTCTACATGTTCTAACCTTGATTCTTTTGAGTAGTAGTTATGATTTACCCTGGTCAAAATATCAAATAAATATTTACCTTACCCATGTTACCAGGCAATATTTTAATAGTTCAGTAAATCTTGTACATTTTATACTTGAGATGGAAAAGGTTGGCAGAAGAATCTCCCAAATAAAGATTTTTAATCACCTCAGGCAGTTTTCTTTGCTATGGTTAATAAGATCAGTGTTGGACTTTTATTTTTTCTGGATAATGGCCCCACATCTGTAGCAGATTTGCTAACATAGGTCAACAATACCATACCCAAGATAACTCTATGTAAGTGGGGCAAGCAACAAATGCTGCCAGCGAAGGTTGGCAAAACAACTTGGCAACACTAGTATAGACCAAGGTGGTGGTCAATATATTTAGTAAATTACTGTACTATTTTATTATTGGTATATGCATCGGTTCTGGTATTGTAAGACCACCTTCAATTTAAGACCGTAACTTTCTGGCTGAACGGGTGGTCTCAAACTACAGGGATTAGGACACAGTGAAAATGCAAAAGTGGTATTGACTGATTTTAAAATGGAGGGAATTCTTAAACACTGGGGTATTAAATCACAGGGACCACTGTATTGACTAGTAAAGAATCACAACGATATATAGTAAAAGTAGCAAACATGTGTTCCACTTTTCAATTACAAAATACTTTTTGTGTAATAACATCTACTGTCCTATTGTAAGATACATTGCATGCAATGAAAAATTTGTCGCATGTCTTATTTTCAAATGTCAAAAGACCATTCCCATGTATTAATGTAACTTGGACAATTGAGGCAGAAGGTAGTGATGTGCACAGGGCTTACTACACAAACAGTATCGTGGTCTGTGGTGTTACGAAACAGGTGGTCTGACATATATGAGTTGAGTTTCCAGAAAGGTACTCATAAGTCCACTAATGACCATTGTTTTTTCCAAGCTTAATAGGCATGCTAAGGGGAGTTCTGGAATTTTATGAAAACTGGCATTACGCATGTAACAAGAGGCCCACGGGCTTTGTCGCTCTGCTTGTGGTGCTTAACCACTTTCCCTGACTTCCAGTTAAGTCGCATATACTCTCTTTCTACCCCAAGGGGTACAAATTGAGCTTATTTTTGCCCTATGGGCAGCGGTTTCTGAGATACAGGCTGATTTTCAAAATATTTTTGCCCAAATATTTTTTCAAAATATTTGGGCATGAAACTTGGCCACTGACCAGCTGACAAAAGATCCAGAAGTTGCACGTATACTCTCTTTCTACTCCAAGGGGTCAAAATTATGCTTATTTTCACTCTACGGGTAGCGGTTTCTGAGATATGACCCCATTCTTTTACTTGCCGTATTTGGGCGTAAAACTTATCTACATCAAAGACCTCCCTGACTGTTTAGACTCAAGCGCATACTTGTTTAGCGGACAATACAAAAGTATTCAGAATCATCAAGGACACACAGGACAAGTACACGTTGCAACAGGACATGAATAAGTTACTTAATTGGTCTGATATGTGGCTACTGCGCTTCCATCCTGACCAATGCAAAAGCATGACACTCGGTGGCTCTAAAGAGGAAACATCTGTCTACATTCTGAATATAGATGGTACCCCTCATAGACTAGAAATGACTGGTGAGGAAAAGGATATATAAGTGACTGTAGATTCTGAGCTAGAATTAAACAGACATATAAATGAGAAGGTAAACAAAGCTAATAGGATCATGGCTGTTATTAGGAGAACATTTAGCTGTCTGGATGATACCAACTTCTTATCAATATACAAGGTGCTGGTAAGAAGCCAACTGGAATATGCTGCATCGGTATGGAGTCTTTATACACAGAAAAATATTGATGCTATTGAGAATGTGCAGAAACGTACAACCAAATAGCTGCCTGGTATGAAAGATCTTAAGTATCCAGACAGATATAAGAAACTGGGACTTCCCACACTGGCTTATCGTAGTGTACATGGAGATATGATTGCGACGTATAAAATGTTACATGGAGTGTATAACAGGGAAGTCGCCGATGTGTTGACCTTACACAAGGATTCAGCAGAAATGGTACCATATGGCATATGTATGAGGGGCCATAGCTTGAAACAACGCAAACTCAGGCTGAATGGGACACTGCGTCAACACAGCTTCGCCCATCGCATAGTACCACTATGGAACAATCTGCCAGAGGAAGGTGTCCCTGCTCCGACCTAAAACATGTTAAACACTTTCAAAAACAGACTAGACAGACAATGGAGTGACAGCTTATGTCGGGTTGCGATGGCCGAATGGTTAGCATGGTTAGCGCGTCGGACTCCCAACCACAAGATCGTGGGTTCGAGTCCCGCAGACGCCTTTGGCTCATCAAACACCATCCCGCGTGGGCTACGGGTGACGACAATGGTGCCTCGGTTCACTCAGCCGTAAATGAGTACCTGGCTATAGACAGAGACGGCAACTGTACTTAGATTACCCGCGGCGACTTGAAGCGTGTAAGCGGGTGTATACTCCACAGGGAGTTGAGCAGGTGACAGATGTAACAGGTCTGCCAGGGGTAATAATATGTAAAGCGCTTTGAGCTAGCTTCAAAAAAGCTCAAGCTAGCAAGAAAAAGCGCTATATAAGAACTGCATATTATTATTATTATCAGGATATCCTCTACAACTACAAAGCCACCATCACTGGAAGCTGTTGGCCACTATGAAGAGCTGACCATAGAGGCTCCAGCCTGCGATCAGAACAGACCTAAGTATACCTACTGTATATGTCCTAATAGAAGTGCAGTGCGCGAGTGCAAGGGCTTGGGTGCACGTCTATTAATTTCAATAATAAAGCCTGTCGTCCGGTAC
>JAAUYG010074166.1_pt1 | contig 15354 bp, 10 predicted proteins | sample 7278091 | NCBI WGS metagenome assembly JAAUYG01 (sample SAMN14350201, study PRJNA611818) | marine sediment metagenome | isolation source: surface marine sediment (0.6m) | place: French Polynesia: Moorea | collected 2018-08 | reverse complement strand
GATATCAGTGACACCACTTGTATATTTTCAGTATAAATATCCCTCTATTTTAAGACCACCTTCAATGTAAGACCATATTTTGCTGGCTGAATGGGCGGTTTTAAATTGCAGGGACCACTGTACATTCACAAATAAGTTGCTAGGTCTATGTATAATTTTGAATATTATATATTTGGGCAAAGCTTGAGATGTACTGTTAAAGAAAAAAAGAGAACTAAATCGATCATCATGTGAACTTGGAAGTTGTATATGAAGAGAATCTTGCATACTTTATTACTTTAGTACGGATCCTTTTAATGTGTTACTAGTGATCTTGAGTCCCAAATTCTGTTGTTCTGCTCTATAACCCACCATTTTTGACACCAAGTGAAACACAAATGACCTTGAAGACTGCAAGGGCAAATGTCCGTACTTGTGTTACTGTTGTCTCCGAGTCCCGAATTCTACTCCGTTCTTCAAAAAAAACAACCTTAAAATGGTCTGGAGAGATAGTGGCTACTGCACTGGATAGATATGTAGAAGTGAGTTTACGGCGATAGATGGAAGGGCATCATCTGCCCCTGCCACCACAATAGCTCTGCTGGCAGTCAAGCAGAGATAATATACCGGTATATAATATATCTTTATTCGTACTCAAAGTACAATTTCAACATTTACAAGACCGCAATATCATTTCTGTAAGCATTTTCTATAAGCCATAAGCTGAGGCATTTCATTGGCATTAAACAGTGACGGGTTTCGAACCTGGTCCACACGGGCATATATATCACACTGCCCAGCACTCTTGACCATTCGGCCACCGGACATGGACAGAAATGTCAAATAAAGGGCATACCAATAACTCACAGTTCATTTGAATCAATGATGTGAATACTAAATTTAGGAAACAGCCACAATGAACAACCTTTTTAGCCAAATAATAACCTATTGATTATAAACAATATCGAAATTAGGTTCTAGAATACCCCCTAGGTGTTGGAAGAAATGTTATAGCCATGCATCAGTTGATCAAACTTTGGCCGCTCTACCTAAGTTGCTAATCTGAAATGAGAAACTTATTTTTCGTGTTCCCAGCAAAGTCGTTTACGTCGAATGCAAGGAATACTAGAGGAGGATGAGTCAGCGGCCAGTAAATCTGCCTTCATGTCTGCCGATAGCCTAGATGATGGGTGAGTGGTTGAGACTTATCCTTCATGTTAAAATCGCAACGCTGCTTTCACTACAGGTAGTACTAATTATGAATAACCTAAAAATGCATATGACACTACCAGAAGTAATGTACAATGTACACATACAGTTGTCCCTGCATTTTAAGAGCACCAATTCATTCAGAAGAACGTGACCTAAACTTGAAAGTGGTCATAAAAATGGGGGATATTATTATTGAAAATATAAGAGTGGTGCTACTCAGGCGTGTCCTAAAAATAAAGGGAAGGGTCCTAAATCTTATGGACTACTGTACGGAATCATACAGTCAAGGCCTCAATCAAACCAGTAGTTAATTATGCACTTTATATTATGGTCATGTTGCGATGTTCTGCAACAATTTAGTGGCACATTGGAACTTTAGTTAATTCTGTTTTAAAATTGTGCCTTAGATACTACAAACATCACTTGCATATCAGTGATATTTTCCTTAATATCTGGATGGCTTTAAATTGAAGTGGTGTCTTTAACACAGCATAAGGTAAGTTTTAGTATTGTATTTTGTTAATGCGTGAGCAGCATTTACATGTGGTGCACAGCTCTCCTTTAAGCTCTGTATCGGCATGGGATATATAAAGTGTCCCGTTTTTGAGATATGGTTCCTGCCTCTAACAAGTGACCTCCCCATTATGACCGGCAAACACATACCCGCCAGTGCCATTGTAACATTTATTTTTACCCACAGATTTGATCTGGGGCCAACAAAAAAGAGAAACGTCCAATTCGAGGCGGTTTATAAGGAAGGGAAGCTTGTGCCGGAAGGAGACGACTCGGAATCATCTGAAGAAGAAAATGAGGAAGAGGAGAATGAGGAAGAGGAGAATGAGGAAGAGGAGAATGAGGAACAAGAAGATGGTATGTTCGAGTACTGCATAGTCAATGAGAGACTGGAACTATCTGGTGTTTGAGTCCCAGATTTCAGTGTGAAAGAATTGAAGTCTAAAAGAAGGGAATATCGGACTATTCCTTATGACAGTAGCCCTTGAGAAGGCCTAAAAACAGGTTCTTAAGTTTCAGATGGGAATCTGTGGAGGAATTAATCCTATATGTTAGAAATCTTACCTACCTGACTTGAATTGACGTATGATTTTATGGACAAGTGAATTTCGTTATTGTACAGTGTCTAGCCACCGAGCTACATATGCTGTTTGTATTGGAGCTTGATTTTAAGGCTTGAAATTGAATTGTTTGTTCTCACAGCGATAAAGAAAACCTGTATATAGAGATACACTTGTATATAAGGACCGTATTGCTGTGTGTAAAGACCAATTTATGTTGGTCCTTGGATGGTCTTTAATAAAAATTTGCCAATTCCGCTCTACCAAAATGTCAATTGCAATTCTAATTCCAATTTCCGGTCTCTTGAAAATTCCAATTCCAATATGACCCATTTTGGTTCAATTCCAATTCAATTCCAAATCTGAATTGAATTGACCCCAGCCTTGGTCTTTATGTACAGGTTTCACAGTGTATGGTTTGATGACTGTAGAACCTTGATCCATTGCAGATGAGCAATCAGGTTCTGAGGATGAGGAGTCCGCTGATGGCATGGAGGCTGGGTCCGATCTCGAGTCCTCAGAGGAAGAAGAAGAGGAAGAGGAAGAAAAGGATGATGGAGAAGAAAAATCAAAACCTGTGTCGGGACCAAAGTCAATATTGAAACAAAAAGTGATGTATGAGCGACCAAAAAGTAAAGAAGAAATTGCAAAATCCTTAGAGGTTAGTAAGTACAATTTACCACATTTTACTTTAATAGGATAGCGGCAGTTAATTTTCAGAGATTAATTGTGATACTATGGAGTTGACTGGGCACTGCCATGAGTCATTTCTTGTGATAGATATATATGTCACATCTTTAGGCCAATTCTTTCATATTTGGTGGATATACACTGTATGTGTCCGAAAAATGTGTGGAAAATATCAGTCGCAAAAGGTTTTAGTCATGCTGGGCTTTATAATGAGGTAATTAGCCTATAAAAAGTACATGTAGTTAAAAAATCAGTTATGTGCCTCCTAAGAAAACATAGGCCCTACTTCTTAAAGTATTAAGGCTTGAGTTTTAGTCCGGCAATGTGCAAGTCATGCCTTTATATGGCAGCTCGTGCATTAATGAATATGCCAGTTACATGTAGTATGGCATAAATTCAGACTGAAAAATCAGATTTAACCATCCTGAGCAAAGAGTTTTCTTTGAATCTTTATCATATATTGCAATATTAGACCTAGCACACTGGTATGCAGAGATACTATAGCATGATGACTCTTGCATAAGTAATGCGTTAATTAGCACATAAATTATAACAGTTTCATCACTTTGAACCTTCTGAGCAAAGGGTTTTCATGAGCTTTAGTCTATTTGAATCATAATTTTTCATTCAGAGAAAGAAAGTACCTAGTAACCAGAAGAACATTTTCATGAAATGTCTAACTGTTTATTAAATATTAACTGTATATTTAAGAAAAATAGCCATCACCATGATGATCCTTAGTCTGTTTGAATCAAATTTTAAATTTTCATTTCAGAAAAAGAAAGAAGTCATGGAAGCTGCAAAGAAGGAGCTTCCATATACATTTGAAGGTATGTGAATTCAAATTAAGCGTGCAAATTTATGCTCAATTCACATTTTGCTAAAGAAAAAAGTCTCCAACCAAATATGTTTTATATGTACTAAGATAAAGGCACGAACCTTACTACATTTTGCATTGTACTCAGCTACATTATATTCAAACCTGTAACCGGTAGATTTTGTTGTATGTTTCGGCTTTATTGTCTGTAGTATTACATATAGTCATTCTTCCTAAGATTTAAAGATTTCTTTCTCATTTCTATAAATACCGTCGTCTCTAAATTAGTTTTGCTAAGAACTCACATCTGCCTTAAAGAATATTAATACAAGTACAGCTGAAGTACATGCATGTTTCTTGCAACCATTTACTAGAGCTAACCAAAATAATTCTTCTCTGCTACAGATGATAAGAATAGCTATGAAATGTCCTATTTCTGCGAGTGTCTTCTAAGCAGTAGTCGAAGTAATTCTGTTTATGGTATTCCTGCTCCAGCCCCTAAGGATTACGCAGCGTTGCTCCATCTGTTGGAAGAACACAGTGAGTCTGAGCAGCTGGTGATACTGGAACGAGTACAGAAATGTCACCACCCCAGTTTGGCTGAGGAAAACAAGGATAAACTCAAGGTGACAGATTAGCAAAGGAGATACCAGTACAGCATGTATTCACAGTAGTTGCTGCCAAGAATTTGTGACTCCTCTTTAGAGGGGTGTCCTCTAGAGAGTGTCCTTTAGGACTGAGACCACCATACAGACTTGCTTGTGTGCTTCTTTTCTCCTTCGTTCTTCTGCGCATGTATATTTATCAGGATAGTAGTAGTAGTAGTAGTAGTAGTAGTAGTAGTAGTAGTAGTAGTAGTAGTAATAGTAGTAGTAGTAGTAGTAGTTTATTGACAAAAGATTGGTGAGCATATCTCACAGGTACAACTTGACATCACTTGCTATATATTTTGCATGTAGCTGTCCTGTGTAAAAATCCTTTGTCCAGTGAAAATTGCAAATTCAAGAGTTCTTGATACATGTACAATTGAAGCTGTCTTGAGAGACTCCTGCCATGAGAGACCATGTCTTGAAAGACAGGTGGTCTCCATTTAATAAAACACCAGCCACCATTGACACCACTCTTTATATTTTCAGCATAAATATCCGTCAATTTTAAGACCCGCTTCAATTAACCATGTTTTTTGGCTGAACAGGTGGTCCTAAAATGCAGAGACCACTATCTACATATCAATTCTGCGTAGTAAACTATACACTGTCTCCTTTCTAGACTCTCTTTGAGCTGCTGATCCAGTATTTCAGCGACCTGGCACTCCAGGACCCCCCTATGGTATCCATGGCAGACAGGCTGGTCCCACACCTGTACAGACTGGCCCAGGGGGATCCAGAACACGCCGGCAAGGTGCTCGCTCAGTTGATAATCCAGAGACAGGCAGATTTCAGCGAGGGATGCAAACTGAAGGGAGGACGAGGGAAATGGCCCGGTCTGGATATGGTAGGTGTCTCGGCCGGAATTCTCAAAATTACGCAAGTCTTAAGTTTTGACTCAAGTCACCAATCTGAGCAATGTCATTGGCTAATAATTTGACTTAAGTCCAAGCTTAGGCTAAAATATTTTCAAGAACTCTGCCCCTGGTGTGTGTTTCATTCATAAAACATAAAAACATCTTTACATTGGCCTAACTGCCCTCTCTAAAGATAACTTAACGTTTTAAGCCCTGGTTTTGAGACAGAGAACCCGTGAGTCACTGCCACTCATGGTCAAGGCCATAGTGGTCTTAATTCTGGGTTGGTCTTAATCCTGGGGTGGTCTTAATCCTGGGGTGGTCTTAATTCTGGGGTGGTCTTAATTCTGAAATAATATAACGCTGGTGTGTAGCCTTGGTTGTCTCCTAAGTGGTCTTAATTCTGGGGTGGTTGGTAGATGTCGAGATACGTCTGGATCCTATTACAAGCCACACCAGGCTCTCTCCCTGACAGCCTGTATCCAGAGATCCCCTAAGTCCGTCTAATAAAAGTAGCTGCCGCATGCAGACGTATAGTTACAGCTCATGCACGCTATCAACAGTGGTCTTGCTACCAAGGCTTATGCTGTAGATGTCTGCGTATGTATAACAAGTGATTGGAATTTACCATATAGGAATACTGGCAAGTAATGCAATGTAGTATGATGTCATTGTTTAATGGTCCAGCAGAGGATTACCTTTAAATTGTGCACTGTGGTGTTTAAAGCCCTGATGGGCCAAACACAAAGTACAATAGCTGACATGCTCTTTCCCTACATACCAATATGAACCCTACGATCAATCGCCAGTAACCTATTAGTAATTCCACTAGCAAGAACTGTTACGCTGAGAGGCGATTTGCCTACGTGGTGCAGGCAACATGAAACAATCTACCTCAAGAATTAAGAGACACCTCAGTCATCCTGATCAAATTCAAAACTATGTTAAAAACACCCTTATTTCGCAGTGCCTTTTAAAATAATCAATTGACTATTATAATTGTTAACTGCAACTATATAATATTCAATGTAAAGCGCCTCTGAACAAGATTTCGGATTTTGGCATATATTAGTACATAGTAACATAACGTAACATAACATGTAATATTAATAATTTCAGGCATACGTGAAACAAGCACAACACTATTTGGCCAAGGCTGAGCAAGCCTGGAATCAAACTGCCTAAGGTGAAATCCACCCATTGGGCTGTGCTAAAAATGGTTTGAAGTGAAGTTACACTATGTTTTGCAAGTATTTTTATTGAAATGGGCTGTATAAAAGACTATACTTTTGGAGTACATGTACATATACCCATTAATATCAGTTATGTCTCTTTGCAGCTCCTGTACCTGAAGCTTGTCAGTGTTTTGTTTCCGACGTCAGATTTCCGCCATCCAGTGACAACCCCAGCCATGTTGTATATGAGTCATATACTGACTCAAGTGAGTCCATTTGGTTTTAAAATGGATTATCGGGAATACGTAATTTATTTCTTGAAGTCAAATTAAAGGTCATGCATATTTCAGCTCACGATGAAGAGTGATTCGGGTATATATTCCTGTTGAACACTAATAGGGATTGACCTTGAGTGACCTTGAATGAGAGAAAACAAGTAAACCCGCCCTCTCAGATAACCCACCCTCAGACCATTTAGATGACCCACACCAAAGTTACATGTTTTTATGAGTACATTACTTAAGGCATTTCTTCCAGTTGGGCAAATTTTAAAAACAGTTCTGAAATGGAAAGTAGAAATCAGATTAAAATTGGAGGAAAGAGGCAAAATTCTTCTCATTTCTGTGAAAATGTATGAACTATTTTAAGCTATATTAACAGAGATATGACTCTTAAGCAAAAGTTTACCAATTAAAAGCATAGCTAAAGTGGTTTGATGGAGTGTTAGCAGTAAAATCTAATTTCAATATTGTTATGAACAAGTTTGTTTTATCATCGACCTTACAGATAAAACTTACCTATGACCAACACGTGCATAGACTTAGGACGGGTCGTGTACGTAATATGATGGGAGGGGGGGGGGGGTCGTTCAGGGGACAGATGATCCATATACCTAATGGAAATTCAAAGTCGCAAGGTCACTCATATTTCTGATGCCTGTGTCTCATCGGGGAGTAGAGTTATGATACATATTCCTGTTGGATACTTTGGATACTAATGGGAAGTCAAGTGAGGACTTATATGGCTTTACCCATCTCATTCTTCACACGAGGGAGATGTAAAGGTAATCACCTGTATGTAACCACCACTACAATTTTAAACAGGTGGGTTTTCGACTCTCCTAGCGGCCTTTCTTGTTGTGCTGTGGATGCTGCATTGAAATGAATGTTTTACATGTATATTGCTATCGAGTATTATTTTCTTTCTATTGATTTCTTGTCCCAGTGCCCTATCCAGTCATGTAAGGATGTGGCAGTCGGACTGTTCATCTGCAGTCTAGTCGCAGAGGTAAAGTAGCTGTACAGAATTTCTGCTGCAGGCTAGATGCATTCCTTATTCGAACAAATATACCTCGTCAAAAATCACAACAGAAGTATAAATGCCATGCTGGTGATAATTTTTCAGAGACTGATAAACCCATTCATCTATACCGGTATATATAGTTAGGGGATTTGTCTAGATTGTTTTTCTTTCATAAAATACTACGGTAATGTAATTCTCCACATCCCAAGAAGTGGTAAAACTTATTACAGGAACTAGTATGCAATTCAATTTTTAACACTTGGGAGTTGTTTAAAAAAATTGCACTGAATTGCCCCATTTGATCTAGGTTTACATCAAAATTTCAGGTTATTCACACAAGTGCTGTTTTCTTTTTTCTGTCATCTTTCAGTATGTATCATTCTCAAAACGTCTGTTCCCGGAGGCATTGACGTTTCTCACAGGGCTTCTCTTCTTGGCCGCTCCCAAGGAACCTAACAAATGTGGGTAAAAATCTATGTTAAGCACAACAGTTTGATACTAGAAGTTGTTACAGTTTGCCATGCGGTGCCACATGGAACTAGACTTTATATGAATCCTACAGACCTGTTTTCACTTATCACTGAAGTATATTTCACAAGTCTGACAAGCATATGATTAAGCAGCTGTTATAGTCACTATTCTCTTACTGGAATTTCCCATGGCTGAATATTTCCAGTGTAGTTGCAGTTTAAAGTACCGGTAGTTCCCCTCGACGGGTTCCCCTAATAGGGACACCCCTTCTGCCAAATAATTACAATTCTCCCCTTGTTAGAGAGGTGTCCTTTGGTGTGAGGGAGCATCAAATGTGCTGATGGCCCTTTGCTGCCAAGAATTTGTGTCCTTTCTAGAGGGGTGTCCTCTCTAGAGAGTGTCCTCTGTAGAGGGTGTCCTTTAAAAGAGGGACCGCTGTATTTCGATTTCCTGTTGTGAAATTTCAGTGGAGCGTGTGGCTCCCCCTTTCAAGCCTGCTGGAAAACACAGAGATCTGCTTTGCCTCGGCGAGAAGACTAGGTAACATCACTAACTCGTGTGGTAGTGTTAAAAGCCAGCATATATAATAGATATAACACAATCAACTGCTCAAGTACAGTGTATATATATATATATATATATATATATATATATCAGTAGTTGTCATTTCCCCCTTCCCTGAGTCCTACACATGCCTCAGACTCTTCCGTATGTCAATCTTCACAGTGTAAATTGTGTATTTTGTGGGGTGTTGCATAATAATTTCTGTTCGTGCATTAATGGATAGGCAGTTTATTTCTAAGGGAGGATGCCACTTGTAATGACATTTAAAGGTTACATGTACTTACCCCGGGGTACTTACATTCATACCAGTACAGATCAACTCATTCATGTGAAAACTACCTGTAGTTTCCAACAAACCTTCCTGCAATCTTTGGGGATTTGATAAAGTTCAACACTGATTTTATGTATCACAATGTCTATATGGAAGAGTAGGAGGCCGCATCTGCAAGACTTATATAACGACGAAAATTGATTTCATTTCACAGCTTTAGATTAAGCTATCATAATGCAACCGTGGAGGGTTACTCGAAAGTGGTTGAAAACTTCGGTAAAATGGTCAGAAAACTGGTATTAAAGTGCTAAAATTTGGTCATCAGTCAGTTTTTGAAATGTAGCAACCCCTACATGGATACATTGTTATTATTAACACCTGCAATAGAGTTCCCTGCCCTGGGAAATAACTACTATAAAGTACTTTGTCTTGGCTAACTGCAACTTTAAATTAAAAAAAACTATGTTTCCTTACTTAGGTGTACAGTAGTCCCTCTATTTTACAACCCTCTATTTTAAGACCACCATTGATTATAAGACCGCTTGATTTGGTTCCAAATGACAATTTTCTATGTTAAATTACCTTAATTTTAAGACCACCTGCAATATAAGACCACATTTTCTTGGTCCTATGGGTGGTCTTAAAATAGAGGGACCACTGTACATGCACTTGTGTATGTTTTAAATCATGTTAATAATTGCATCATATTTGATCTTTTCCAGAGTTCCAATGACGCCCCTGTGTATATCAGAGATTTTTTCCTCACAGTCGCAATCTCTCTGTGACACTAGTAGCTTCAAGTGAGTACCGGTAGCACAAGTTACTGAATGCCAGGAAAAATGGGACCCAGTTAGTTGTTCTGCGTTGGATGTTCGGCCTGATAGCTTAATGATGAATCTAGCAAATTGGTTTTCTTTAAATATTTTAAATACACTAGCTGATTTGAAAGGAACACAATAAATTATAACAGTGGAGCAAAGGTTAATGTGAGTTGCCTAAAAAAAAATTATGATAAACTTTCAATAATCTGTGAGGCATTTAAAGTTACAATCTATGGTTTCTTTGTACAGCGTATAGCTGCATCCAATGGGATTTTTGCTATACAGTGAAACCTCAGAATTAAGACCACCCATGGGATTGTTGTGAACTGGTCTTAACTGTGAGGCAGTCTTATTTCCGAGACTACTACACATTCAAAATGCAGTTTTTGTACTGTGGAGAAGTGGTCGTAATTCTGAGGTTGTCGCAAAGTGAAGTCCCACTGTACAATGTCGGGTTGCGGTAACCGAATGGTTAGCGCATCGGGCTTCCAACCACAAGAATATTGTGTGTTCGAGTCCCACATAAGCCATTTGGTTCCTTAAAAAAAGCGTCCCGTGTGGGCTACGGGTGTTGATAGTGGTGCCTCGGTTCATTGAGCCGTAAATGAATACCCGGCGATAGATAGAGATGGCAATTGTACTTGAACTACCTGTGGCACCTTGAAGCATGTAAGCAGGTGTATGCTTCCCAGGGAGTTGAGCAGGTGATGGGCATAGCTGGTCTGCCAGGGGTAATAATATGGAAAGTACTTTGAGCTAACTTCGGCAAGGAAATGCATTATATAAGAAGTATTATATAAGAAGTGCATATTGTTATTATTACCATTACTGTCTACCGTCATGTGTGAACAATGTGACCTGATGCAGTAATTCCTGGTATACAAATACAAGGATTTGCTGTGTTTCTATTGTTGTAGGTGCAACCTGATTGGTCAGACCTTGAAGCTGGCACTGCATTTTGCCAAACTGTACGAATCATTGCCAGCGTATGCAGAGCTGTTTCTGCCACTGACATACTTTGCCAAAAAGCTGCCCAGCAAGAACTACCCAACTGAAATACAGGTAAGAACCACAAGCAATGATTAGAAAAAAAAATAATATAAAAAAAAGATAATCTGCTTTTTATATTAAGGTTGTAATATATCTTTAGTTAATGGAAAATCTGGGCTTGATTTTTCAAATTGCCAATATGGGGGTATGTATTTGCAAAAGGCAGCATCAGCAGCATCAATCTCAGGAAATAATATAATTTAAGCACATCGTGTAAATTTTCTTTTCAAGTGTGTTTAGAATGATGCTAGAAGAAATTCTATTGCAGAGTAATAGATTTGATTTTGGCCATTCCAGTTCAGTAGCATAAATGATTGGTGAAACAGACGAACATATGTTAATTTTCTTCCCGGGGTTGATCTTTCTTTCAAATTTACAGGAAATTCGAGACAAACTGTTACATCACATCTCAGAGAAGTTGGAGCGTCCCCGGAAACACCTGACGAGACAAAAGCAGCGTCCACATCAGATTAAACTGCTGGAACCCAAAATTGAAGAAAAGTACGTACACATGTATTTCAAAAGTTCAACCTTCTGCTTATGAATTATTATTATATGACACAACCATCAAAATTCACTGTAAAATCCAAACCTTTAATGGCAGCTCTATGATATTGACACTACTACAACTGCTACTACTACTACTATTATTACTGCTACTAGTAACTACTACTACAGCTACTATTACTACTACTGCTGCTGATCCTCCTCCTCTTCCTCCTCCTCCTCCTCCTCCTCCTCCTCCTACTACAACTACTACTAATCCAGAGAATCATGTAAACAGATGCGAGGATTTGTGAAGATGGCCTGGTCTGGATATGGTGGGTGTCTGGCCCCAGTTTCTGGTTGAGCCCATTACTAACCTTGACAATCATTGTCTTTTATAAACTATCATTTGTGGGCCTGTTTCCGGGAAAATGTTATGTCCAAAAATGAAGTTAAGCCCACTGATAACCTTGGCAACAATTGCCTTTACTCTACTTAGATTATTTTTGGATTTAAAATTTTTTTCTGAAAACCGGACCCTTGGTGTCTCCGTTACATCCTGTTTGAGCACTTTCAATACGGAGTGTTTGGCGCCACAAATTTGCATCATGAATAGTCGGCTTCATTCGGAAGCCAAACTGCCCTTGGTCATATGATTATGCTATAGCCAATCACATTCCATCATATAAAGCTTTGACCAATCGCAGGGCGTCACGGTTTTTATGCTGTTCCACTTCGTTCAGGTATCTTTGTGTAACATTTTCCCGCCAAGGGGTTTAAAATCTCCCCATTTCATGCCGACTTTACAGCACATAAAACGTTCCTTCTTTCCTTCCTTTTAGTTTCGATGTGAGAAAGAAGAAGAATGCTGGGACCAAAGAACAGATTGAGAAGCAGAAGCTATTGCATAAGTTCAAGAAAGAGAAGAAGGGTGCGATACGGGAAATACGGCGGGACGCGCAGTTCTTGAGCAGGGTGAAACTCAACGAACAAATTAAAAGGTAGCTTTTCCTTCAAATCAGATTTACAAGCTTTTAACTCTATAATGTCTTGAATTTCCAAATACAATTTATTGCTAAGACAAATAAGCTGTTTCTTGGGATTTCACAATTCCTTCAAATTAGATTTAGAATTTTTTAGTTCTCTATTAATATCTTAAATATACCCAATACAGGTTATTACTAAGACTAATAAGCTGTTTCTTGGGATTTCACAAAATTTAAGGACATGCATGTAGTGTTTGTTGCTTGTTGAAAATGGGGCGCTTTATTCCCGGTTTTAGAAGTTATTACCACTCTGTCTTATATGGCCCCCTGATTTCTTGTATATATGGGCAAAGTAGCGCAGGGGGCAGGGGATGATCTTAAACGTAATTAAATGATACTAGATACAAACAAGTGTTTGATAAATTTTTCGACAATATAATGTACATCTCCTTTCCCTGACCTGGAGAATACGGATGTATGAGCAAATTTTTCAAATCATAGTGAAACATGTAGGTATTTTTGCCCGATTGAGAAATGTCAGGGATGTAACAGACAACAGATATGGTGCTGCCCCCTAGTGACTTTCATAGCCATGGTCCTGTATGGTGCTGACATCTACCGGTGTCTGAAGAGAACAGATTCAAACAGAATATGGAAAACTCCTGAAAAATGTAACTTTTAGTTTGCAGCTATAATCTGTTTATTGTTCAACCAGTGGCGTAACTGCCTACATGTATCTGCATATAAGCACTGTGCATACCAATTTGCTCAAAATTTCCCCAAAAGACCCCACAATGACCATTAGAGCCCCTCTGAAGGGCTGCGGTGTGCCTAGCACTGCCTACCAATTAAAACAAGGGGTGCATGAGAGCTGCCTCCCCGTGGCGCACCCTGGGTATCAGGTCTTGTCGGACATTTTGTTCAGACTTGGCCTGATAGCAAATGCTCTCACACAGTACAGTTCTTAGACTTTAGGGACTTGAATTGACGTTGCAATCATTATTACCTGTTTTGGCACGGTATGACCCTTTTGGTGTTGATGTACCATTAAAAAAATGTGATGTCATCATCATCATCCAATTAAAACGAGCCAGTTACTCCTCTGTCAACTCTCCCAGTGTCCAGTCATGATAAAGTATAGGTTGAGGTGAGAGATTGTTGCGTCTTAACTTTGTCAATCCATTCCTGCATTTGTGTTTTCAGAGACTCCGACCGAAAGAGAAAAGTGAAAGAGCTGTACCAGCAACTCGCTTCCCAGGAAGGTGACTACAATGAACTGAAGAGGAAGAAAAACCGATTGTGATAGTTACTGAGAATAATGGACAACAGAGGGACTTATGGGAATAGAAGACCACATTGTGACAACTTCTGGGAATAGAAGACAACATTGTAACAACTTCTGGGAATAGAAGACAACATTGTGACAACTTCTGGGAATATAAGACATTGTGACAACTTCTGGGAATAAAAGACAACATTGTGACAATTTTTGGGAATAAAAGACAACATTGTGACAATTTTTGGGAATAAAAGACAACATTGTGACAACTTCTGGGAATATAAGACATTGTGACAACTTCTGGGAATAGAAGACAACATTGTGACAACTTCTGGGAATAGAAGACAACATTGTGACAACTTCTGGGAATAAAAGACAACATTGTGACAACTTCTGGGAATAAAAGACAACATTGTGACAATTTTTGGGAATAAAAGACAACATTGTGACAACTTCTGGGAAGAAAAGACAATGTTGTGACAACTTCTGAGAATAAAAGTCTACTTTGCGATAGCTACTGAGAATAAAAGTCAAAATTGTGATAGCTCATGGAAATAAAAGACACAATAGTGACAGACACAACCTAAAATGACAACCTTCTACTAGCTTATGGGAATAAAAGACTACATTGTGATAGATATTGGGAATAAAAGACATCCTGCATCGTGTGGAAAGCTGGAATGATGGTGAAATGTTGTGCAGTGAAGAGAACTGGGTGTTCATGACAAGAGTGCATCAGGACATGAGATGTTGAATATATCATTTAGATATAAGTTTGATTTTTGTATGAAAGTGGCATGTACAATGTATATAAATTTATGTGTGAATGAATTGGTGAGAATTTCAATAAAGATGCTAACATTGGGCTTTGCGTTCTGCATTAGATATATTTATGCTTCTAAATTTGTCTAGCAAACCATGTCCACAACAGTTTTGAATTCCTCCTTGGTCAGCAAGTCATAAAGTTCTATCAGTACACACTAGAAATTGGTATGTTTCTGAAAATTCAATATAATCCGAAAGTTTGCAGGCCTCAGGAGTCTGATTGATGACTTATCATGTGAGAGGCAGTTAGACTTATGCCAAATAGACATAGGCCTACTGTACAATAGTCTGCTTCTGTCAGGGACACCCCATCTGCCTAATAGTTCTGTCTGCATTAGAAAGGTGTCCTTTCATGAGAGGAAGATTGGATGGATGGTAATTGCTGCCAAGATTTGTGTCCTGACTAGAGAGGGTATCCTCTTCAAAAAGTGTGTCCTTTCCAGAGAGGGTGTCCTCTTAAAAAGTGTCCTCTCCAGAGAGGCTGTCCTCTTAAAAAGTGTCCTCTCCAGAGAGGGTGTCCTCTTAAAAAGTGTCCTCTCCAGAGAGGGTGTCCTCTTCAGAGAGGGTGTCCTCTCCAAAGACAGTATATGCTTAGAGCATATGCTTAAGATTGTGCTTCCTCCATACACTGTATACCAGAGGTGTATGACTTTGATTTTGACTGTACACTCTTTAAAATAGATTGCCAAAAATTGTGCTGCACCGCCCCTGCATAGCACAGTGGTTAGAGCGTCTGCTCGGGTTGCGGGAGGCCGGGGTTCGATCCCCGACTGCGTCACACCAAAGACGTAAAAACTGGGAGGTTTGCGCTTCTCAGCTTGGCGCTTGGCATTAATGAGTTAGGCAACT
>JAAUYG010082729.1_pt1 | contig 15360 bp, 13 predicted proteins | sample 7278091 | NCBI WGS metagenome assembly JAAUYG01 (sample SAMN14350201, study PRJNA611818) | marine sediment metagenome | isolation source: surface marine sediment (0.6m) | place: French Polynesia: Moorea | collected 2018-08 | reverse complement strand
TTTATTTATTTATAAAGCGCTATCATACATACGTTTCGCAGCCCTGATCTTCCCTTAGCAATGGTACACTAATGAGGTCATTGACGTGATTCTTTAGCAGACAGCAAGGCTTTATAGATGAATACATATAAGTATTGGCCCGATCCAGAGATTAACCTTACCAGAGACGATTGAGATAGCTGGAAAGAATGCTCGTACGGGAGGGAGGTTACGTTATGTTGCGACCGGGCATAAACGCGCGAGAGGTGACATGACGAGGGAGAGACAGAGAAGAGGCAAGGAGAAGAGGCAAGGCTGAGAGAGGAGTCGTCGTTTTCGAGGGCTCAGAGTTCGTCAAATAGGTCGCCCGTTCGACCTCTCCAGCAGTCGACATCTCGCTCTGCTCGACACAACACAATATGTTAGTTACTACATGTTGCATCACCACTGAAGAAAGTACATTTTATTTTTCAATTCTATCTCCTAAACAACGTAATAAATTGTCTAATCCCCTTACCAGCAGCTGGGGAAACGGGATCCTCAAAGATGATACGGTATGTGTATTTTCATAATTAATTTGCAGCCTATCACATCATTTACATTGCCGTGCTATCGAGTTCCTGCCCCCGGGGCCGAACTCGACATTTGCAATGCATTGCCTTGACTAGAGAATGGCTATGCAAATCCAACAGAGTGACCCGGACACAACACAAAAGAACGCTTGACAGATTTACGGTATGGAGAAGGTGATTTTTGCCGGAAGGATTCCTGCGTTCTCTTACAAAACTATGGCCCCAGGTTAAGCTGATTGTGGGGATATATTTTCGACTTGTGTCCCGAGGCGGATTTGGGGGCTTTTGAAACCAGACACAAGCTGCGGGGTAAATAAGGTGTGTAGTATTTCACATACTTGACACGAGTTCATATGATCCCTCAATCACCAAGCAACTAAATTAAATTGAAGATCCGCAGCCCATTTTAAGCTATTTTTAGCAAGTCTGGAATAGCCTGTATTGTCCACTACGTACAAGTGTGGAACCAATTTCCGGTTTTACTTTGTTTTCTCAGAAGGGATAAGTAACCGGCCCTTCTAAAAGATAATGCTTTTCATAGCACACACACTACTGAATGGTACTGGTCTCCAGTCGTCCTTAACCAGATAAGGCTTTTATATTGCAGTTTTAAATGGTCATATATATGTATATCCTGCTGCATTACACAAGTGATTTTACATGTATGATTGACAGTTGCAATTATTATGGTGGTGCGTGTCAGCAAAATATCGACTAAGGTATGAAACATGCCTTACAAATCTCAGCCATATTGCCAGATAAAATATAGTTAAAATTACAAAAATTACTATGCAAATTAAACCGAAAGGCCACCTACAGGTATCACCACATGCTTTGGCGTACAAAAGGTATATTCAAGGGCATGTGTATGTGTATATGATGTTACAAATCTAGTGTTTATGAGTAAATTACACCTAGAGTCATGTACATGTAAATATATATCACCATTTGCATGTTATAACGCTGGGGTGGTTAGCACTTTCTCCTTTATTCTCTTTCAATAATTAACACCCATACTTTGCTATGGTTTCCGGTTCTGCCCTACAGATGGTCTGCTGTTATCGCAATACATTGGCGAAAATATCGGTTATCGCTGCCTCTGCTCACATCTATCTGCAGGTTGGATCTTTGCTCGGATCTTGTTTAGCATGACGATAAATTTATCAGTTTCCAAGGTACCGCTCTAGGCATGCGGATGTATGGCCGTTTTTTTCCCTTACGTGCAGGTTCTGGACCACCCTTTTGTGGGAACGAGCCACTGGTAAAGCCTTCCATGTGTCTTAAGTACACCTTAATTCCTCGCACCACCGGAATAGTAAACATCTCCATGTTGTCTCGATAAACAGCCGGTAAAAATTAACCGGCGGCTTCCCGATTCTCCCTATACCCACTGCAGCTCTTCTTCTCATCTATTTACATTGTTCTAGAATATGTAAACTACCGTTCAAAACATATGGAGGTCAGAGCAATATGTAGCAATCGATGGCATGAGTCCTCCTGTGTCCATGTGCTTTTACGATTTTTTTTTTTTTTTTTTGCAATGCACGTCGTTTTTTTAAATGACTAATGGTCTACAGTATTTACCTGTAACGGTAGATGTAAAAGAGTAATTAAGTGTAAAGTACATGCACACCGCTCGATGACGTAACAGCTAAATGTCAAACGCGAATTTGGTGCTTTAAAACCTACCGGGGATTTATAATCGCTGTTAATGTCATCTACAGTCTGCATCATCGTATATTTGAATTCTAGAAGCAGGTGTATGCTCTTTGTGTCATATTGTATCACCAATCATTTGATACATAATACATGTGCAGAATTTAAAAGTGACAATGAACGAGACCTATTTGTGCAGAGTCCTAAAGAGGAATGAACGCAACGTCCATAAGTCACACAATTTGAAAAGCCTAGTCCCATTCAATTTGATATTAAACACCTTTAAAGAGGAAAAGCTTGTTCAACAATACATCACTCGAGAATTGTCATAACAAAATAGAGATGACAATCCCCAAGCCCAGATGCACAAATAAAGAGGGAAGGTCCACAAAAATCAAACATTTTTTTTTCGGATAAATAAGGACTGCGTTTAATACAATCATTTCGTGAATCTCTGTTAAAATATTATCGATTGCCTGACAACATAACTGCATGTGGTACCCAACAGTTTTTAATCGCTTTCATCTTTGCAGATGGTAGGTTACTGGAAGTCAATCATTCATCTGTAGGAATATTTAACAATTTTTGTTTCAATAAAATACCCCTGTGCCTTAAGTTTGTCGTGGTAAGGGGTCGTAACCAGAATGTTCAATGTAACAGAGTACAATGAAAAAGAAGTTAAAAGCTTCAACTAAAACAAAATGACAAGTGTCAGAAACTGATAGAGGCCACACCCTTCACCTTAACCGATGGCTTTATTTAGTTGTATTCCTTTTGTCAAGCATAAGAATTGCAGTGTGAAACCTAAGTGACGTCCCTCCCCCCAACAAGCCATGAGATGACTATACCAGGCACCTAAACCATTAGAGGTTAAATTATGAGTTTTGGACCCCCGCATTCTCGTAATTTGCGCAGTGTGCTTTATCTACCCACCTGGCTATCTTGCCCACCTGCGGCATCACCTTACATGCCCTAACTGCTATTATCTGGGATTTCCGTGACCACACATTCTCCACATGGTGGGCTTAGCCCTCAACAGCAGTCGTTGCTCAAATATTTGATACTGTACTTCCGCGAGCTGTCGTCTGCCCTTCCTCCATTCCCGATACCTATCGAATGGGTCTCGTGACCGGAGGAAATCGCAATTCTGGAGTCATGTTTACTATTTACCTTGGCCATCGATTAGGAACGACTTGGCGTGCCTCCGCATTATGCATTCTGTAAGTGAATGCTTGCTGCATCGTTCGGGAAACTGCCTAATTGCCAGTTACATGCAGCAACAGCAGAGTGATCGGGAAACACGTCAGACAGAACAAGCAGTCAGCTGCCTAATTGGCAGTTACAGCGTTATCAAGTTTGTCAGAATAAAAAATGGATCGAGGAAGCACAATGACATTTTCGATTTTTTTTGTTCACTAAGAAAATCTGAACCATCTCGTTAAGACACATCTCTAGCATTACAGGTTAGGGTGTCTTGATCTGGACCATCTGCGAGGCGTCACAAGGCATTGCGTGAGAAGGTCTCCGCAGTAGCCATGTCGCAGGCGTGGCTTGTGGAGGCGACGTTGCCCGGCTTCGCCTCCTCCCTCCCCGATGTAGACTGGCGGTTACACGACTTGACTGCTTCTTTTCATCCCTTGGACAATTCGACCTGTCCAATGCGTTTACGTGAGAAGCAATCCGGTGGGCAAGGCAGGGAAATTTAGGTATTCGTGAAGGGAAAAATAGCAGCACAAAAGAAACGACGGGGAAGGACAAGTCAAGAAAAGCGGTTGGAAATTGCGAAGACAATACAAATCGAAATAAATAAAATGTAGACGAGAGATTATCATGCTGTTACTGTAAGGTAGTTATGTGCATAAATTGACTACAAGATGAATATTTTAACTGGAACGGATGGCTGTACATACCACTGAAATAAGGCCGACTGACACTGTATTTCTAGCGTCTACTGAACCATGTTATGGAAACGTCAGTTCATTCAATCATAAACGAGCCAACAGCAATACTTTCTTATGTCTATGTCACTGCGCTTTCTTTTTTGTCGATCAGTATGTCGAGTTATTTTCCTTTGTATTTTATATGATACATGTAAGTACTTAGAGTCGATATTTAATATGGAATTAATAATTATTTTGATTTGGATTTGGTGGTGGTATGGTTAACAAAGTGCGTCATTTCTGCATATCTATCATAGCTATGTACAACATGTGATATATGCATTTTAAGAAAGGTGTGATATACAAGGTCTTTTAATGTCTACAAATGTTTTTACTTATCATCATTGTCATTTGTACATATCGCAATCATGTCGGTAAATAGCCGTTGGATACTGTTATTGTTGAACCTGTAACCGACGTTAAATAGATTTTACTGACTTCCTTACCCATTTAGCTAGGGTGCTGATTTATGGGATGTGTTGAACTCAGGTGTTTCATGTTGAAATATATCAGAGAGCTAGGATACCAAAGTTTAAAAACCAATATCAAAATATTCCATACTAAATATCGAGTCTGTATGTACGTAGCATGTCGGCGACGTCTTCTTCGATTCACAATTACAGGTAACACACTTCTTTTATCAATCGAGTTGCTTCTCCTGGAGAGGAAACCCCAGCACTCTTGACATCTGCACGCCTCTGCCCCTGTGTGTTATCCCCGTGTTGTTTGCCACTAGTGTTAGGGGTAACTGACTGTGCAAGTCTCACACGAATACTAATCGGAATGGATGGTAATGCTAGACGGTATCAAAGGAGCGCTGGTGCCAAGCCTTCTGTCTTCTGCTGTGTCCACGCAACCAGCCAGAGGGCTAAAGGTCATGGTCAGCTAAATAAACCTCTCGTCCCAAGTTCAAGACAAGTGATATGGTACGGAATATAACAGTTTGAAGAAAACAACAGCAGTGTTTTCAAAAGCATGATTTTTGTTATTGTTATTACAGTAACTCGAAACTATTTTAGATGTGCTTGGTGACTGTTTAGGCAAGCAGTCACAAGAGAAATCAAAAGGGTAGAGCGTAGGTGACTGCTATGTAAAGTGTTTTTCGGATATCGGTTTTTTATTTTATATATTAGCTTGGATTTATATTTTGACAGTGTCACCAAGCAAATAACTGCGTATTAATGAATAAATATAACTCTAACAATAGTCTCTGTGGCAGTGAGCGACGAACATAATGAGGGTTCGGGGGTTGAGTGTAGGTGACTTTTTTCTTGTGTGTGTATGGTGGGGGTGGGAGTGGGGGGGGCTCTTTGGGTACAACTCTTCCAGTTGCCCAACTAGTATAACCTTATTCAGATCTACGCAACATTGTGGAAATATATTCTCTTATATAAAATTCTCCATAGTTTATGCGTTCGCTTTATCCATGTGGTCCGGCAGGTTTTATACTTTTATCGGCCATAGTTTCCGTAATTATAAAAGAACCATTACTTGTATATACATTATTAAAAATTATTATTGCAAAAAAAAATATTACTGCAAAAAAAAATGTTATCACAAAAAAGCGCAAGGGAGTGCAAATTTGTTACTGGCAGACCAAAGACATGAACAAGCCCTATCAGTGCGGTGAGCATGTACATATAGTGTAGATTCTGCTAGAGTCAGCACTCTTTACCGTCTGCTGGACAACGCGATTTCTGTAGGTACCAGTTTGGCCTTTTCTGCTCGCGTGTGGCTGCCATACCACACAGTTTAATTAACACCCTTTGATCTAAATATAATCGACCTGCGTCACCGTCTGTTGGAACGGAAATGAGATAAATGAAATCTTCCCAGAAAAAAAAATCCCGATGCTGCTCGCAATTATTAGCAGCTGCAGAAATTGGGAACATTTTTGAGAGATGGATGTCCGCCCGCCTGGTATGCGTTGCCAAATCCCTCTTGCTTGCTTGTGCACTAATCCTTCCGGCTCGCTGGTATCTCGGCACACCCACAACGGCTGTAAAGTCACGAACGGAGAGCTGCAGATACGGTTATTATGACACCAACGGGGGCGCAAACCCGAGGCTTCCGCCAAGAAGCTCTCGAGTCGTTCCTCTTCAATTCGTTTTGACACCTGTCAGTCAGCTTAGGGAATCGTGCTAGCGGGTGGCCTGATACCACGGATTTTTCTCTTCCTATATCCATAGCTACTATACATTAAAGCTGCATGCGGAAGTCACACAGGTAATGTGATAGAAGCAGGAGCTTACGCTGCAGCTGGCTAGCTTAAATTCACTTTACCTTCCAGTTCAATAAATAGCAGGATCGAATCCAGAGTCAGTTTTGATTTGTTTCCTTCATTCTATCTATCTGTCTTCCTTTCTTTTCTTTCTTTCTTTCTTTCTTTCTTTCTTTCTTTCTTTCTTTCTTTCTTTCTTTCTCTCTTTCTTTGTTTCCTTCTTTCTTTCTTCTTTTCCCCTTCATACATTTTCATCATTTCTTTCTCTCTTTCTTCTATAATTCTTTCTCTTTTTCTTACTTTCTTCATTTCTTGTTTTCATTCTTTCTTCCGTCTCTTTTTCTTTCCTTCTTCCTTCCTTCCTTCCTTCCTTTCTTTCTTTCTTTTTCTTTCTTTCTTCCTTTCCTTCTTTCTTTCTTTCATCCTTTCAAAAATTAAAATCCATGAAATCCAACGTTTATTTTAAAGCTATTGTTAGCTGAAGAAATGCAAGATTAAAACGAATCAAGTTTTGGCAGCGATAATTCTCTCTGATGAACCATCTATAATTGTCATAATTATACCGTATACATGTATATTGTTGTGTTTACCACACATCACCGTAGCCGCACGAGCGTCTCGCGACTATAGGTCATGGCATCCGGGGGCGTACTAATATGTTTGTGAAAAGACAATCCATCATTCTGAATGAAGAAGCCGATAATGCTCTATTATTTCTGTCGCTAATTGCGGAGAATGCCACAAGAATAACACAACAGACCTTTGCCACAGTTTCAGACATGCTTGGCAGGGGGGCACAGGCAGAGAGACTGCCAACGAAAACATTCCGCCATATACCGCTGTTCCGCAACTTGCTCCCGAATGTAAAGGGCGGGGGGTGAAGATTATCACCACACAGGCCTACATCTTGTATAAATATATCCCCATGATGGCCGACAGGGCCACCGACACTAACACAAAGGCGCGTTTCGTAAATAGCTGCTATTTTGAATGAAAAGTTAAAATACGACCTGTCTCAATCATTTCTAAACTTCCGTTTTTACGATGGTTTATGATACTCTGCTCTTATCTGACATGAAAAACTTTCAGACAGAAATACACCATTGATAATTAAGTTTTTGCTGTTTTCGGTGCGTACTATCAAAATCGCGTGTATCGTGTAGGATCAAATTCCAAAGAAAACGATTTAAAAAAAAATCTTATCTTTTATCACACTTCGGTAATGTCCCTCCGGTGTCTGTGTTTTCTTCGCCCTAGGTTTCGCTTAGCTCACATCCTGGCATGCTGTCTTGGAGAAGCGGTCATTTCCCTTGTATTTGCTTATGCATTGTCACGCCTGTCACTTCGTTATCGATGTGTTAACAATTTTATAGATGGCATAGCAAATTTGCATAAAATACACATAGGAATCTGGCCAGGAATCCAGAAATCGATCAGAGCCGGAGGGGGGTGAGTGGCGGGAAGTGGATGTCTATAGAACCTTATGGCATCAGGTCGGTAGCTACATGTACTATATGGCACTCTAGTTCAAATGACTGATTTTACAAAATAACAGATGAACATGACGTATATAACACTCATGCAGATTTTGGTTACTTTAAAAATTTCAGCTCGGGCAGGACCAGCATAGAATTATTTTTAACGAAAAGAAAAACTGGATCTTTAATGTGATGTAGTCTTTTATATAGCGTTTCGCGGTGGCCTGTCACTCAGAGCACACCATCACCATTTCATTTAAACCCATACCTGCAAATGCTGTACTTTGCTATGAGGTATTTCTAGAACCTGATGCTGGAAATAAAATATTTTTACCTTAAATTCCTAGTAGCTGCATACAGAACACAGCGATCCATAGAAATATCTATTTAAAAATACGCTTTACTCTGGAATTAGTATTATTAAAATTTTAATAAAATAATTTAACGCAAAGCCAATTCCTTGGTCGTGCCAAAATCTGAGTTTCGAATGATATCGCCTTTAAACACGTCTTTCTTTAGGGTCACTCCCGCAGGATACCTGTGCCCAGAAATTAAAAAAAAATATCGGAGCGTAGATTACAGTATAACAGACGGCGTTATTATGAAGACCGCCGTCGCGACAGTTGTCGCAAATGGCGTCGGCGGAGAAAGGTTCGACCTGAAGAATCTATCATATCTGTCTTGATGAATGTTTAATCCGACAACCTTTCGGACGGCGTTCCAAGGTGCCGGTACATAAGGCGCGCGGACCGACGCTGGAACGCCTCGGCAAACAAAAACTGGGGTCTTTCTCCCTGTGTCAGAGAGCCGGGTCCGGCCAATCCATCACGGTGACACCACGGTCCCTCTCGCTGGCGGACCACCAGGACGTCGCCCCGCCCGACGCGGGAAAAGCAGGAGAGCAAAAACGAGGGGCCCCAGCTCCAATGATCGGGATTTTATCGCAGGGCTGTGATTTTTCCGCGGATTAAAGTGACCGAAGCCTTCCGACGAGAAGTCCCCGTGGCCAGCCACGTCATAATACGTCGCTCTCCATTATCCCAGAGTCCCGTCACTGTGTCGGCGTCCGGCCTATCGCATGCCAATTAGGACTGCAGCTTTGGATGGGGTCCGCACTTATAAGTTTGCGGACAGAACGGAAAGCACAAAATCAGGCCAATGACGTTTTGGCTTAGTCAAATTGGTGGACAGGGCTTAACGCTTAGTGTGCACAAAATCCACGATCTCTGCGCGACCAAAGTTGAGATTGCTTTGAAATTAGTCTAGGACTGTTCAAATGCCGGGATAGAAGTTACACAATTCATTTGGTGTCATTCATTTGGTTACTTTATCTGCTGACCGTGCGCTGAAAGATATTAAAACTGATATAAATATATAGCTTGTAGTGGAAAGGTAAACGCCCCGAGGCCTAATTCTTACCGTAGACCAGGATATGCGGTGATTTATCGTGAAATGTTAGATGCTGCAAATATGTTATAGAAATAATAATCGCAATGGCTTAGAGAGCAGTTCGAAAATGAGCGGACATGGCGCACATGCACATTGTATATTCACAACGTTCTGTGATCTTGTTTAATTATCTCAGTTTGGACTTTTTCCACAATGCCCAAGAATATACTACGCTGGTAGAGATTAGCAATGTATCGAACGTACTGTGTTCAATGCTACCCATAAAACCCATGTGATATTCTACACTGCATATTCAACATTATTAAGCCATCAGCCCATGATGCATGTGATGCAGGGCAATACAATGCCTTGTATTTTTCGCGTTATTTTCATTGCAACATCCTGTTGCAATATCCAGGTAAGCATACATACATAACCTGTATTTACACTTGACCCATTTAAAAGTTGTGCAATATTCCCCAAACAGTGTTGTTTTTTTCCTGCAATCAATCAAATCAATCATTAGATTTGCATTGCGCCAACTGTGCTAATGGCGTAGGTCATAGTTGACTACTGCGAAAATGTGTGGATCTTTGTAACTTGGTCAATAAAATAATCCGTGACCATTCTTTAACCCATGTGTTCTAGTTGGTACTTCAGACATAATTAATGTCTACTATATTAATTGATGCGCGTTGCTGATATGAAAGACCTACATGTCCTTAAGGATATGTAGATTGACTACTGCGACAGATGAAAGATTTATGAACTGATAATTATAATAAATATTTAAAAAAAAAAAAGAAACGTTCTGCTTAATAAAACGATGTACCTCCTTCAGATTCGAGTCTTCGTTTTCGTGTATTATTGTGCAAGTGTCCTAAATGTACATCAAGGGCACATTTTTGTTGCAGTTAATTCTGTCTTAAAATCATTTACAAACCTCGAGCAGACGACCATTATTTATCTTACCTCTGTGTTGTCCACCGTCATCCTTAACCTGTGTCCAGGCAGCATGTTGGGGTCAGAATTCACGTCCTGTAATCCCATCTGGATCGCCGGAAGTTGTCCCAGACCTCCAGGCCACGGCCCGCTGAAAGGAAACAGCCCCAGAAGCCATATATCCCTCGTCTGGTCCGGAATGACTGTCGTCCTTGGCGTTGAAGTGCTGACTTCGGTCATCCCACTTGTAAGATTGAGGACCAGTTCAGACTGATTGCTTGCCCAAGTGTTATTTTGTAACATATCGGATCCTGTATGCGGATCCGTGGAAGTACCAGAAAAGTACTCGGTTGGGATAGTCATGGTGGATGAAACATTTGTGATGTTGCTATATCCCAAAGCCCATAATACATGGCATGGATACGTCAAAATGAAGAGGAGGGTCTTGCTTCTCATTTTGTTTTTGTCGAGTGAATGTAAATAGCAATGTGGCTGTCAAAAAAAAAGATGCTAAGAACTAGGTCTTACGTCCATAAAGAAGATGATGAATGCGTCCTACAATAGTGTGGGTACTGGTTTTCCAATGTTTGTCTTCTCTATTCCCCCCGAACACATCCGTCTCAGTATACGGACCGGTAGCATATACCTATACTAAACCTGCCCCGCAGAATTCAATCTCACTCGGTCCTTGCCTCGTGGATGAGTTAAAGCGTTGGACATGGCATCATAAAGCGCCCTGGCCGTATCTTCGGCGAGTCCTTTTATAACAATTGCGATAATCCACGACTAATAGTCCCCAGCACAGCAGACAGCTTCCCGCTTATCTCCCTCGATCAGCGAGCCCAATATCCTCATATCCCGTGTCCGGATATTATTGTCTGTGGGTATGATCTGGACACACGGGAGAGGGAGGTGTCGTCGTTAATATTCCAGCCAGGCCAGACTTTGAATTGGGTCACGGAGAGAAAGCTTTACCGTGGGAGGGTTTCATTGTCCGCTGTCCGGCACCACGGGACTCACGGTGACCAAATGATCGATTTAACTGCTTTCAGACTTTCATCAGCGCACACCAGTCTCGAGAATACTATTATAACATTTTCGTTTGCAGATAAACACTGCAGTCATGCCGTGCTGCCTCGAAGAGAACCCAGATTGTCACAACAATACTCACCAAACTGTCCCTGGCAGCTATCACGTAAACAAGTCCAGGATTATAAACTTATGACTTCATGGAAGCATAAAACTTTCAAGCGGTGTCCTACGCTGCTTTCCCCTAATTACGGTTGTGGCAATTCTAACCCCATTTCGTGCTGAAAATGGGCTTTAATGCCTCGGCGCTCTTAAGATACATTTCTTTCCGAGCTTGTATCTTTCGCAGATCTGCACTCGGTGGCCACCAAAGCTACGTCCGTTGAGGCCTTACTGCGGGATGCCCTTAGGGTAATCACAACCCGCTCTAGCTTTTTACACCCAAGGCCGGTGGGACCTTACCCAACACTAATTTGATGGCGGGCAGCACTTTATTCCCCGATCATTTTCTTCCAGGACTTGACTTTCGTCCGCTCTTTCTACTGCGTGGGACTTCTTCTCAATAGGCTATCCACTGACAGTTTTACAGCTATTAGGGGGGACCAGTTCCTTGCCCCTGCTCCTTGCGAGCTGGTAGCAGATATGATTCTGGCTCTTGTTTCTGCCGCTTTAGCTCCGATCTACGGCAGTAACTGCTGCCACTGGGCGGGCCTCCCGGACAGAAGAACAATTCTGCGCTCACAGCGACTCGCTGCAGCTACTCGTGGCCGGTGGCTTTAGGCTTTAGACCGCAGCGACAAGTCCTGGTGATGCCGTGCGTTGGTGAGACACTCGCCTAAGCCATCCCGTCTCTTGTGACGGGAAACTGCCGCAGTCTCCATGGAGCTGTTTTAAGACGGTGCCCCCGTCGGAAGGACAGACTAATGACCAGGATGAGTGCACTAGTGTCATTTTGCTTTAACTTTGTTCCTAAATATTTCCTTCCGCCAAAAGCTTCGTGGGGCTTTCTTTGCTTGTTTAGTTTCTTTCAAACGGTAAAGTTACATTTTATTCACACACACATGTAAAGATGCATTAGTCCAGCAGCTGTGGCTTTTTAGTTACATATATACATGTACATGTATAATATTGGATAATTCAAAATAAACACAGCAAAAATGACCAATATCTGTGTCCAAAAGTGTGTTCTTAATTATCTAAATTAATTTGATTCAATCTTGTTTTCACGCGACCACGTAAGAGAACAAGATCGTGACGTTTTAAGATGGGTGAGTTTAAAAGTCACAAGATATTTTTATTATCAAATTACACCCACACGCATTTAAGATTTACTTTTGTAACGTGTCGTTATCAATGCTCTAAATATAAAAAAATAGGTTGCTGCACAAGTAATACTACTAAGGGTCTTTCGTAAAAAAATATTTGAGTGGTCTTTTTTCCGGTGGAAAACCCTTTAGCATTGCATTTTACACGTTCCTATTTTACCATGTCCACAGTATGGGACAACATGGAAGAAGGATAAAGGGGATCTATTCTGACTTATAACCTTTTACCATTTCATAAATTACATTTCAACATTGTCTGTTCATTTTAATTCCTTCCCAATCTGTGGACCTTCAGATTGCTTCCTGCTCCAATGTGAAATTATTTACAATGTGCAATGTACTTTAATTACAATGTACTTTAAAGGAAGTTTGTAGTGTACATATTGCCTTAAATCTGCCCGTTTAAAGGGTTTTTAACTTTGGGTTACTTTTCGCTAAATAACTGGCAATGCAATTTAGTATTGATTGTGATATAATGTAGGTTTGTTCAGACTTTCATGTAAGGAACCATCAACTGATACAATATCACTAATGCAATTATCCCTGTCTACTGTCTTGTGTCATTACGAATGTTTACCTTAAACGTTGTGTTAACTTATAGAAACCCGTATACCAATACACATATCGTACTTTTCCACTAATCTTTTAATTAATATTATTTAAAGACAATGGGAGTTCCAAACAGCAAAAGAAACGCCCTGATGAAAATTTCACATTTGTTGTCAAAAGTCCGCCTATCCAACTATACGGGTACCCATGACCTTATGCAGTCATGCCAAAATACATTTGGCATACATTTTGTCTTTCGCTTTTGAGTAAGTGTACTCAAGTAAGAATACTCCGCAACCAGCTACGTTTCTTTTTATTTCTCCTCTTATCGTTTTTTGGGGGAACCCGGTGAAGTCTAACAATACTTCTGCATCATTTGTATGCATTTTGTGAGCCCATACATTATGTTCAGGTTATTTTCTTGCCTTGAATGTATGGATACTCTACTTGCAACGGATGGTAGAAACTGAAGTAAAGTCTGCCAACACATAAATGCTTATTTTTAGCATTCGCCTTGTCTTTCTCTGGTCGTTTATGCCAGACTATCTATCTAGAGAAAGGAGAGGTCTTGCATGTGCATCTGATTTGGGTCTTCTAGCAAAGTAATGGCACGCGTTCTGCTTATTTTCTTCTCGTATTTCTTGCATTGCTTGCATCTCGTATCTCTTACATTTTTCTTTCAGTACCGTAGCGCGATATATGTTTTCTTACTCCGTATACAGCGCCGCGCGATATGCTGTGCTTGCATATCTGTGTGTAAAGGGTTTATTTTAATGGGGGACGGGAGGGGGGGGGGGTCTTGCTCACTCCATACAGTCCTCTCTAGTTTCGTGATCCCAATTGCAAGCCTCACTGCGATCATTAAAGCTGGAATGCACTGTGCTCGCTTGCTCGGCTTCCAGGCGAACCGTGGAGCCAATGCCCACTGACTGATTTACGATTTCGTCTGAGTACCTCTCTTCCTTTCTGCGCGATTCCATACAGGCCCCACACACTAAACGCACGGTACACTGTGTGGGGAAGCTAATAGATCGGTAAACATCGTATTTCATTCACAATCAACATGATTGCAGAATAAATGTCTCAATAAGGTCCGAAAACAGTTCTCCGACCCAGTAATAAAGTTCATAGTAACTGAACACATCTTATTCCATTTACTTAGGAATACAGGGCGCAATATTGACCCTATACGGAATTTCGGCTGTGTACACAACTAGAACTCAACGTTTGTTTTATAAGAATAGCTAATACCTGTGTCTTAAAAGCATTTCTATCAAGGAGCCTAATAAAATATTCTCTCTTTCTAATGTGGTATTCATAATTCCTAGTGTCTCAGTCTCACCGCATCAGATGTCGCAATTCATCATTTACATAGGTGGTATTGACTTATAGCATTCCAAATTAAGGATGAACTACAATGTACACAAGCAATGATAATACCTAAACGTAATTTAACTTCACCAGAGCATGTTCAGTGGAACACCGTGACCCATACTAAACTACTAGTACTTGTACCACAAGCGTTACCGTTGCAACAAGCTACCAAAGCAATTTGTTGGGTATTTCAAAACTGTTATAAAATATATGAACAAAAATTTGGGCCCTTGAAATATATAGCCCCTTTGAGAACCCTTTAATCATATAAAAGGGAATAAAACATGTAAACTGGAAAACCCGTTGCCTTTACGAGAGCTGCAATATTAAATGAATTAAACCATTTCTTTTCTACAGCAGAAAAAAGGTATAAACCCCTGGCGGGGCTTAAAAATGCGAGCCTCAGGAGAACTGCGTCAAATCTGCCCCTGTCGTTTCGTTGGCAGGCAAACCTCGGGGATTTAGCAAGAAACAAAACATGCATCGCCTGTCGTGCGCAATTAGCTCGTCGTGAAATTTTCTTCCAAGCGGAGGACCGATGGAGTCCCATCGGTCGCGTGTTATATTGACGAATAGGACTGAAGGGGGTTATCTCAAACAATTAACCTTAAGTATGCAAGTGCAAATAGTCGATGACATGTTGGAGGGGGAGTACATCTGCATAACATGGTGGCTCAAAGGGGCCATTGCACCTATTCTGCCGTATAATCGTATATGTTGAAGACCGTTTTTAATACTTAGAACTAACCAGACAGCTGGTTTACAAGTTGGTGTTAAATAATTGGCAGTGTTAAATAATATTTTAATTTATATATATATTAACACAAATCATCACATACTACTGTAGTGTATTAGCCTCCTTTCGACCCTCTACGGTATTTTACGGCGACTAGAAGTCGCCGTAAA
>JAAUYG010187667.1_pt1 | contig 15364 bp, 15 predicted proteins | sample 7278091 | NCBI WGS metagenome assembly JAAUYG01 (sample SAMN14350201, study PRJNA611818) | marine sediment metagenome | isolation source: surface marine sediment (0.6m) | place: French Polynesia: Moorea | collected 2018-08 | reverse complement strand
TTTATATATAATCTATGTAATATATATATATATTACATAGATTATATATAAATTTCAGTCGCACTGTAGACAGAAAGGTTTACAGAAAATATTTTAGCACTTGAGTATACAATGACCTTAATACAATACACATACATATATACGAAATGTGTAGAATAGAATCTACAGCTAATTACAGCCATTTACCATGCTAACTACAAACAGCATCAGCCAGTTGCAGTACATCTAACCATATGAGAAGATAGTAAAAGACATTCACTGAGCTTTCAGATACATACGCAGAAGTAAAATTCCTCTTTCTCTCCTCCCCAAATACTCAGGTGTTCTTTCGTCAGGCGCTAATAATCTCAAGAAAAGTCGAATGTACATGACTTTGTAGGCCTATTTATTATGTATATAGGCATGCGCAAAATAAAAGTTATTAATTGCCGCCATTTTGAGATATTGCGCTTATTCACATGACCGGTGATTGCTATTTTGTTTGACATACAATTTGACACTTGCGGGTTTTGCATTGATCTATCCTGACAGATACGGTAATTGCTGTACGTGCGAGTTATTTCAACTCCTCTGGTCTGTGGACAATCCTCAGCATGAAAAGGACTAGCTTTAACAATTATAGAATACTATTGGAATCAGAATCGAATCATTTGAATGAAGAAAGACAAGATCCAGACACAGCTGTCTCCATGTCACTATCCGTGACATTGTTAACAATCAGACAAACCTATTTCAGGAGATCTGGAACCATGGCAAAATGTGTAAAGATTGCTGTAATTTTAATAGTCAGACGACATCTCGATGTCTTGGTTTACACCAGGTTTATATTCACCTTTGTTTACGTTGCTCTGTTCGCGAGCTGACATACTGGAGCATTGTGATGTAATGCCCAAGGAAATTATTATGACAAATACAAGCAAAATCTGGATTAAATGTTGCACTGAATTACTAGTTGCAATTACTAGGCAGGTTAGCATTGGCATTTTGGACGTTCGCGCAGAACTCATCCAATGTTATCGTCAGACGGTACTGATTAATCTACTAGAAGTACGTACAATTATAATACTGTTGTATTTATACAATACCCATATTTTACCTTCATTTTGTACGAAAACACCATAAACCTTTATTGGCGTATACATCCATAAATTACATAAGGTGAAAATTTGTGTTTTAAGGACATGTCAAGTTCGATTTTACGCACACGAACCACGCGTGTATATTATATATATAGATATATCTGTTTAATAAACTGTAGTTGCATGTACCACCTAAAGCGACATTTACCCCTGCTAACCTGAGACTCTGTACAACTGAGAAGTGTGAATATATTTATATATATTACTTATAGTCTCAGTCTGTGTGGCTCAGACCCCATACTGCCGCTGGAATGCAGGCTCAACACACATATCTCCTCAGTCGCTAAAGAAGCAGGCCGTGGCTAATAATTATCAAGTTTCCAGTACAACATCCCAACGTGTCCCAAACCTTACCTGACTGTGACAAGGTGGCAGATGCAACCAATATTGCCATACAATGCACGGTTGGTTCAGCAACATTTTTTCTCACGCACATTAAATATCATATAAGGAAAATTATACTATATACTAGAATATTAGACAGTGAACGTATTTCTACTGCCTTGGGTGTCCAGTATTTGGCATTTCCATCCCCCAAAGACAATCCCCATAGAATGCCTCAGAGTTTTTTAAATATACAGCCCAATATCGGCCATGATTCGCCGCACACAACACTGAAAAAGCTACATATAATGCACAGAGGCCAGTGCTACACATATACACACGTAAGACATTAAATTACAGCAGATGTACACTAGCAGGTAGCTTAGTAACATCGTCTCGTGACTTAAGGTAGCTTAGAAACATGCACTGGGTGTACCTTATCTATATACTTATATGTCTGGAATATGAATAGAACTCAAAAAAATAATCTCAAAAGAGCAAAAGCCAACATTATTATATACATGTATGTATATGTCTAAAATGCCACTAATTAAACAAAATATCACAGTAGTTGTTCGCGTTGATGTTATGCTTCAATGCATATAAAGCAATAAAATATAAGTGTACACCCAATCACGGCAATACCTAGCAGCGACTGTGTAAAATCTTCGGTATTCTTTACAAGCCAAACATATAACCAAAGCTCACAACACCCAGAATAACACCATGGAGGAATATCGCCTGCATATGCCTGCTGTAAAATATTGACAGATATAAAAAGGGGGGGGGGGGGCAATCAACAGTGATTAATGTAATTTTAGTTATATACACAGCTGAAATTACAGAGGTACAAGACTGGGTTCTACAATCGTATAAAAGCGCATTATAAGCTGTGTAACACTATGGCAAGAAGACTTCTCTCTACTCATATACTAGTGAAGCAATAATGACCTTTTTCATACAATACTGAGCCGTCCAATATATATAGAACCGGATTGAGCCACAAGTGACAATGTTTACATTATGTTCATTTTTAATATGTTTAATACTTAGATCCATTATCCCTGCATCTTAATGCTTCCAGTCAACTGAACTGCACCACAAAAGGCACAAGCTGGTCCATTTCCCACTGTTCGAACCAGTTTGTCTCTTTGTCAGACATATAAACACCACTATAGACAAACAATGCTCAGCTGTGTTAAGGCGTCTAGTCGAGACGGAGGCAAAATTACGTTATCGTAAATATTGAATAAGACAAGAGTGGCACTGGAGCACGGGTCGGTGTTGCCCGATCCTAGAACGTCAGCTCTTATCCCCAGTATAACATGCAGCAATTAACGCATGCTTACAAATTCCACACACAGAGCGGGTACATAGCAACACATGTATAGGGATCAATGAATGTAGCAAGTTGAAATCAAAGGAAATAAACTGGCACGTAAGTATATATGCAAGTCACAATGTGCTCTATATATCGTATGTACAACAGTTGCCCACGTGGCATAATGTGTCTTTCAGTGGAGACATGGAATGCATTATAGGGGCCTACCCTTGCATTAATAAGTATAACATGGCAATATGGTATACATTTTCAAAACACGCCAATAATATCAACAGTAAATATGGATACTATTTTCTGCCATCCAAAATTATACAAAAAAAACGCCCCCAACTTAAACAACACGGTTATATATTATACCTATAACACAGTTATAAATTACACAAAAAAATCCGCCTCCAACGTCACCAACACAGTTATATGATAACACAGGATTGTCAAATAAACCCCATTTCATGCCCAAGAAAGCTCTGCAATTATATTGCGTCCTGGGTATTTTGGTTTTGCAATACTTCCGATCGTAACTTGTACTCCGAGCTTTGTGACTAACATAGACAACCAATGTACGACGGAGTTTCCCTCACAAACGTCTTTGTACAAACATGGTTCTCACTCAATCCGCGGTAGCTTCCGGTATGTAGTCTTTCTACCTCAACCAGTGACTGGGAAACTGGCTAGCAACACATGCAGTACTGCAGGTAAATATACATTGTACCAACCTATATCTTGCGTTACAAGTAGAAGCCCCGTAACTCACAACTCACTGCACTCAGGTACTGGCAGCGGTCTTTCCAACCAGTGTGGAGTATCGGCAGGTAAGTAGCCTTACTGCACTGCACAAGTCCACAAATAGTTAATCATCTTTGCGCCTGCGGTGCCATAAGTCTTTCTCCTCGCCGGTGTCTAGTCACTGACCAGCTATTATTTCACTGGCTGGAGGGGTCACCGACCCAGCTAGGATTTCACTGTTTCTAGGGATCACCGACCAGCTAGTATTTCAGTAACTATAGAGATCACTGACCAGTTATGATGTTTCCGTCCATGCCGAGTATTAATTCCACTGTGTTGATGCATCAGAAAGGTCATCCGGTGTGGCCAAAGTGAAAACGTGCCAACAGCAGCGTTGACAGTCTTTGTGTGGCAAGTTTATTTATCCAGAGAACTCTTGATGATGAGTGGGATATGTATGACCCGCAATCCGTAAGATTAGTTTGTTTTACTGTCACAGGCCGTTACATGGAGATGCACAAGTATATTCAGATCTATTTTGTTTGTTCGCCTGATGCTTTCTTCTTTTCAGACACAATGTCTCGCCTGGAGAGACGAAGCAGGACCTAGCTTGGGCGAGTTAAGAGTCCATGCTGGTCACCGAATAAATTGTAAGGTTCAAAATTGCTGTATCTTTGAAACGGTTGCCCTTAGAGCAAAGTACCTGTTCCTTTTACCATGCATGGTGTATTTACCGGTAATTATGCACAATTATTCAATTGTGTGAGTCAGTATCTACTAAACGTAACGGTCACTATTTTCGATCCGCCACAGTAATGTACTGTTTCCTTGCTTTGATAAGAGGCAGTGTCTCCTTGTACACTGTGATCCTATCCCGGCCAGTGTTAGCCACATACAGCACATCATCCCACAGGACCACACTCCATGGCTTTTCAATTCCTATATGAATAGGATCCCTCAGCGGCCTTCCCTTCTGATCCAGAAAGATGATCCGGCCTTTCTCCTTCTCCGCGACTATGAGGTTTCCATCCTCATCCAGAGTCACACCCCGCGGGGAGTCGGCCTCGTACAGCCTGTGCTGGGAGGGGTCGGACTGGCTGAACACCATCACACAGTTCTGCTTGGAGTCGGCGACCGCCACGCTTCTGGAGTTCACAGCGATCCCGATACCTCTTGCAGATGGGGTGGCAGGGGGTGATGTGGGTCGTACATGGTTCTGGATAGGGGCCGAGTTAGCCTGGATTTTGGGACTGCATGCTATGACCTTCTCTCTCTGTCTGGTGGCTAGAGAGATGATCCAGATATCACTCCCAGAGCTAGCATACAGGAACTCTCCACGGGGATGGATCGCTATGCCGGTAACATTGGGAACAAAGATCTTTTCTGGATCTTCTGCCAGAGTGTCCTGGTGAAAGATCCTGATCTGGCTAGCCTTGTGATCTGCCACATATAGGGATCCCCCGACCTTGTCTACTGCGACAGAGTAAGGATCCAATGCGTCCCTTCCGTCAACCTTGAATACGACCCCGTCCAAGAACTGGCCGCATTTATCAAACTTCTGTAGTCTGGCATTCTGCCAATCTGCAACGAAAATGGCGTCTTGGTTGACGTCAATGCTTCCTGGGTAACAGAAGTCGTTTGGTCCGTCCCCATAGCGACCGAAGGTGAGGACCTCTCGAAGGTGTTCGTACTTGCCAGAATGCTCCAGCTGAGGGAAACAGAATAATAGCACACTGTTAGTTTAGGTTGGGGAGTCTGGTAGCAGCGGTTAGTAGCTACATTGAAAATTTGACATATTTGACACCATTTCAAAATCTTGTCTTGCTCTTGCTTCACCTGCCTAGAACCTCAATTTCCCTTTTTGGCTGTAGCTGTTCACCTATATTAACCTATATGTTGGAGACTCATTCCCCAGCAGGGCATTACTGAGTATACGGCAGGCCCGCCGTCCCCTTGTGTGTTCTGTAACCCCCAACCCACGGCCACCTATTTTCTTTCTGTGGCAAGTTGGGCTGAATGGGCCGACAGTGAAGCCAAGGGGGCCCACAGTGAAGCCTCCCGACTTGTTGTGTTGTAGTGTATGCAGTGTGGGTGTGCGAGAGGTTTCTGTTCTGTGATGCTTGTGTGGAATTTATTAGGCGGCCCACACGAATCAGGGTACATCTATCTGCTTCCCCAGTCATCATCGCTAGCACAGTGTAGCACAGCAACAACATGAACCATCCAGACGCGGCTTTGTGGTGTCCCTCTCTGGACAGAGGACTTTCGGGGGGCGACACGTGAACCTGCTTTTCTTTTTTTTTTCTGTTGGCCCAATCGATTGGACCCCGGACTTGCAGCGTGAAAGGCAGGCGCTCTACCACTGAGCTATCCCCCCACGATCACTACAATGACACTACATTGGGAATTTCAGAGTCCCTTCCGTTATACCTGTGCATATACTGTATTAACCGATATACTTACCTCTGTGATACTTTCCGTCAGATGATCTATGATGTCGTCATGCTTCTGCTTCACTGTTGGTAGGCAGTTCCTGGACTCTTCTGCTACCTTGGTTACTTTGGTAGCCTCGCCCTGAAGTCAGTTAGCAGGAATTACTGGTAGATCTCAACAATTTAACCTTCATATGATCTCCCGAAAGTTCGTGTAGCCACTTGCCCCACACGAAAACCAACTTTATTAACGCAGAGACTTAATAAATTCACTAATCCGACTAAATATGAAAGCATACCGGAATCTGTATCCCTTCAGCCATCACTACCTTTGTGATCTGTGGCAGCATATTGATCTATCTTTGTGATCTGTGTGGCAGCAGTTTATTGATCTGTCTACCTTTGTGATCTGTGTGGCAGCAGTTTATTGATCTGTCTACCTTTGTGATCTGTGGCAGCAGTTTATTGATCTGTCTCTTCCAGAAGTCAAGATCCTCGTCCGCCTCGGACATACACACAGCGATATCCTCCAGGGTCTCCAGTAGAGTATCCAGGCATATCTGGAATAGATATTCCTATGTACACAACTAGCACAGTTATAACAAATAAGTGTGATATGTAATACCGGCTACTGCACTCTGAAATAAAATTACTACTACTACTACTACTACTACTACTACTACTACTACTACTACTACTACTACTACTGCTGCTGCTGCTGCTGCTGCTGCTGCTGCTGCTGCTGCTGCTACTATAGGGCTGGTCTTACAGTGCAGATTTCGCAAAACGACCCTGCGATCGCGCATACAACACTGCCGAATTCGCATAGGACTTTCATGCATGAAACGTTTTCGTCTTTGCGGGCAGGGGTCGTCCTGTAGGAAAATGTGCGCGCATACAACAGAGGTAAGTTATCATCAAGAATGCGCAGACTGACGTAATCTAGCATTTACTAGCATTTACGCGCAGAAGACAGTAGAATACCCTCAAACGTGCAAGAACATGCGCGTCCATGCCCGCATTTGACGTTGTTTATCGGTCGTCAAGTAACGTTATTTCCCGCCAAGTGTGCTATGCCAATTACTGCATGCAAAGAAATCAACAGGATAATATGGAGGCTGAAACTCCTCGTTCAATGCGGGCATTCAACATTAATTAGCAAAGCATCCTCTGCGCGAAAATAGAGGTGTTTTGCGAAAAGTGTATTGTATCTTCATGATCTAAACTGAGCACGCATCCAGTCGACCATAAAGAATGCCAGTCTCAGTGACACACAGGGACATATCAAGGATAACATGGAACGTTAAAACAAAAACGTGTTCTTACGTCTTGGTCATACACCACACTGCGTTGACGAAGAGTGCCTGAAAAAGAGAGGTATTACGGTTAAGGGTTAAGGAACTAGTTTCTTGTATGGACTAATGACTTGCGCCATATATTCAACCACTCCGGATACCTTGCAGTTAAATTACGAACGAAAAACTTGAGAAAGGCCAATTTTTGAAGGGTATAACGCTGGAAAACACTGATTGTTTACGTAAACAGGCTTTTAGACAAGTTATAGTAGTTATAACAACCGATCAACAGCCCTGGCAACGCGGCACATCTGACCATCTGTCAAGAAAGTCACGCCTTCCGAAGCATGCTAAGTAGTTCTTCAGTTTCTGCCAAATGCATACATGTTTTGCGATGTTTTTTTCTCATTGGATAAAACTGGGCCGGTTTATCATTCACTTACACGACAATGACCATTGGTAGTAAAGCATATGGAAACATTGGGGGATAAAGTGAGAAGAGGGAGTATCATGCATTCCGTTTATCTTTATTGCGTAGATTTTCACGTAAATGTGTGACCTACATAGAACTCGTTTGTTATCTTTCTAGGCACAATAATTTCCACTATAATTACCGTTCCTTGCCTTATATAGTGACGTGCTTCACTCGTCTACGGTGGAATACACGAATTAAATGTACTACGCATGGTTCACGCCAAACTGGCTTTAATTGTCAGGTAATCTTAACTGTGAAACGTTGTCTGAAATCCTGAAATGTAACTGGTGGTAATTGGTGGCCTTACTTCTGGTGAGATCGTAGGGATCGTAAGGGTTCAATTCCCTACTTACAGATCTGACACAGTCCACTGGCTTTCTGTACAGTACATGTAAGGACCTCTCCCTGCAGCCGGACCAGATCCTGAGCCAACGGTTTCTTTCCCAGGAACTCTCCCTCCTGGACCAACAGGACGTTCTCACGCATCCAGACCTTACCGTCTGGAGACCAGTAGTGGCACTGTCGTTCCGGACAGTAGCGGGTCTGGATCGAGTTCTGAAGGGGGTCTAACAGGACACGGGGGGGGGGGGGCATCCTGAGTAGTATATTATTCTGAAACTCTGCTTTGTAGTGAATACAAACTTGTAACAGTCAAAGATAATATTTTGGAGAATATAGGAGTTAAAAGTATAAATTGAGTGTACTTAGAAATATTTATGTGTTCACTGAAGGAAGGCAATGTATAGCATTTAAGTACTTCTGTGTTCATCATTTTGTAAATATTCCTTCCCTTCTCGGAGAATCGCCCCGTGGCTAATGTTTTATTGCATTCTATCCGACTGACACGTTAATAGATATGTACTTCTGCATTTACACATAAATTAGAGACATAGAATGGAGCAGTTATAACCCGGGAGTTATAAATGAATCTCAGTTGAATGTTAATGACACGGCCGCCTCGACTGATGGTCATAAAGGATGCCAGTAATATTAAAGCTTCCTTCTGTAAGCAGTTCACTTCGTTTCGATTGTTGGTGATGATGTTTGGATTGGTTTATGTGGACCTACCAGCGTTTATGAAGTGTCGCACCCTGGCAATGTCCCTGCTCTCCACATGAAGGCCCATACGGTCTATATCTGACGTATCCAGACCCTCCCTCTCCCGGCCCTCTCTCAGGATCTCCTTTAGAGAGCCCTCCAGCTCTGCTCGCCACTGCGGGTTACTGTACTGGAGCAGTGTACTTCGGGACTCCACCTACAAAAGCAGTCAGTGACGGAATTTACGTTTCCATATCTCTTCCTGTGTAACATCGTACTTCTTCCTCGATCTCTTGTTTATATATCGTCTAACTTTTTGTCCTCGACAAAATTACAAGACAGATTATTTTTACACTTTCTGTATTTTCATTATCTCTGTTTCACTTCTATTCGCACGCTTTTCCCTCCATCTCAGACCTTGAAATTCTATGCTTTTCCGGTTATGTCTTCTAACACCAGTAAGGCAAAAGTTCTGTTGAGTAGTTGCTTTGGCTCGCAACAGCTGTTATATAAGGGCATATATCTTTTTATCGTTAATTTGCTCTAATTTGCAGCCTACATTTGCCTTTGGCTCTGGTGATGACCACGAACTGTACAGACATTTTGTATACATGGAAAAATGAATTTATTTATTATTTATTTGCTTTCTACTTGTAACTCCCCCGTCTTCTATAAGCACCCGATAGGCATCTATTTCTCCATTTCTTTTGGTTGCTATTTCTTCCATTTCTACGGTTTTCTATCCTTCCACATTCTCTCGTTCACTTCGTCATACTCTCTTTGTCGGTATATCAAACAACTTGAGTTATTTATTTTATAACTTCCTGTGGTTAAAGATTCACATTATCTGGTATGATATTGTATGACGATAGTTTCTATTGAGATGTTTCTTGCTTACCTTCTCCCACGAAATTCTGAAATATTTGATGAAAATCGCGATTACTGTGCTCCTACCTTGAGCCAGAGCTGTACACAGCCTGGGGTGACGTGTTCCAGACCTTCAGGTCTCTGATCCGGATGATCCCGGTAATACTGCTCCACAATCCTGGCGTCCCTGACCGAGTTACTGCTGGGCCGACCTCCGTACCGACCCCGACCACGGCGACGTTTCCGGCTCACTCCCAGCGTCACCGGAAGGACGTTAGACGGCACAAAGTCTAGCTCTTCCGGTTCTGACGGTGCTTGCAGGAGTGAGGACGGACGTTCGTGTACCGGGTCTGAAATTATGAAAATGCTATCCAGGATTCGACTATTAAGGGATTGTACAGCAAGTGTTCCATAATGAAAACAGCACTTTTGCTTCTTTGCGTATAGAAATTTTGTGCATTTTGTTAAATTTAAAAATATAGGCCAAAGGTCTCGGAATTTAAGTTTTGTTAGAGCATGCCATGTCATCAGAAATAGTGAACTGTGTAAACCAAAAAAAAAAAAAAAAAAAAAAAAAGAGACCTACTACTGTATGTAATATTGCAATATGTGTACATATATAAATTATATCCTGTTTGTTAAACATCTCATTCAAGCTGACTCGGAAGTTATATTTCTGGTACTGTTGTCCCGTGATTCTTGGAGGTATAATTATTCAATAAATTCTGAGCAAAGGTTTCTCGGAATACATGTACATGTTATACTTCTGAGGATATTTTCAAATCCGGTTTCAAGGTCTTTTTAATAGCATGACACGAATATACACAGAAGTAGTTTTCATCAACGTACATTTCTCGAGTCGGCTTAAACATGTTAAATGTACTCTATAATTAACAACGGATTCTGAAACAATAAATAGGGAATATTTTAAACCCCTTGGCGGGAAATTTTTCCGAAGATACCCGAAAGAAGGGTAAAGGCGCAAAAACAGGGGCATATCACGTCTGTTGGAGGTTTTACTTGTCGCAATATGATTGGCTAAAGGGTAGTCACATGATCAAGGTAGTCTGGCTTCCGACTGAAACCAATTATTCATACTGCGAATTTGTGGCAAATACTCCCTATTGTCAGAGCAACACTGAAACCTTATTCCTTACCGTTTTCAGTCCTGAGTGTCGACCGCGGTGTCTGCACGTTATCATCTGTAAAGAAGGCAGTGTTAAAACTGTGTAAGGCAATTGTATCCTGGAGTGATCAGTAGTGCCAGTCCTATCTAGTAAATAGACTTGGTGACCTGGCTCAGGTACTGATTATGTACTGATTATGGCGACACATTGCCGGTATGTGCTGCTGGTGTAGGAGTTGCTTCTCTACTGTCCATCAGTATATGTAATTGACATGGCGGATTGTTGTAGTTCCCCATAGTATACAGTCTATAGTATACATAGTATACATGCTATGGGGAACAGTGTTAATCATGTAACAGTGTTAGATTATGCCATCATTGGTTCTGACCACAAACTGAATACATAGTTTGCGTATTACTATGAAATTAGTGGACGAAATGAATGTCTCCAGCATTTACATGATGTATGAGTAAGTTTAGCGGGAAATCTCATACATGTAGATGGATAGATGATTTATTTTTCATCCTCATGTATATATAGACACGTACACAAACTTGAATGATTTTACGTAATACACATGATAATGACGATGATCCAGAAACCCCAGGGGCTATTGGGCTGGACACCAAGTTTACATGTATATGCAAACATACATTACCTCTAGCTACTCTAGCTCTTACCTATCTCTGCCGGACCTCCTTGCGCTCTTGGATCCAGACTGACGTAATTCTGCTCCGGAATGTATCCCAGAATCAGGGGGGCACCCAGTGGATCAGGAACGTCCAGGACCATATCCTCCCGTCGAGGCCCGGATAGTGTGACAACTCGTATTCGCCGCCTCAGGAGCTGTGCCGCCGCCAGCAATGTCACGTGACCACCCCAGCCGGCCCGCTGCAGTTCCGTTAAAAACGAATCCGGACTTTGACTGCCGAGGAAAAATCGCCAAGGCGTTTGGCCGTGGTCCAACTGGATAGAGAGGATGAGAGAGCTTCAATAAGAATATAATTACTTTCATTCCAAAGACTCTCCATGCCGCTAGATATGGCTCAAAATCCATATCAATTATTTAAATGTTACATGATTGAATGAATTAAATATGTATATTTACTTCCCGAGAATTAAACACGCGCATTTAAATATTCCTTGCTGTCCAAGCAGGGCTTTTTATGTATTTAAATGGGATTTTTTTTACCCTCCCGTACCGCCATACAATAATCCAATATGTACAGTAGGCCTTATTATGATGGGTGACATATGTGTCTTACAAACACCCCATTGTACTGTTGATCAATCCCGCCGTACCAGTGGCAGGCACCACACACCATAAATTCGGTTTGTTTCGGCCTACGCTGGGTCGGCGTTGCCCAGTATACTCACGGACTGGTTGTTATGGAGATACTGGGCTATAGCCTGACGTAACCTTCTGACGGTCCATCCTTCCTGACAACCGACCAGTGAGAGTTGGTGACAGAGACTCGTGAACTGACAATCCGGGCCCTCTCCCTGGTCTGTCACACGGTATCCTAGCAACACAGACGTCAATACAGATGTATATGTATGTCACCGTAGACAAATAATATAGTAAGTATAGGACTAAGGATGCATAGGCCGCATGTGGATTACAATAATCTATCCAAATATCCTAATTTTAGGCAAGAGAAAAGGGGTTACACCTGTAATCACAAGTATTGATAAGAACCTTGTCTAGAGGAAGGAAAATCTCATCTCTCGGAGTCAAAAAGAGTGTGATACGATAAGACGTTTCGACCCCCACCTAGGCGGTTGAAACGTCTGATCGTTTCACTCGTTTTGACTCCGAGAAATTAGATTTTTCTTCCTTGACATGACTGTCCAGTAACATCATACAGTTACATTTGTGAACGTTGTTTGGGTTTGGATTTTATAACATAATGGGCCTTGGTGTAAATACTGGTGACAGTTTGAATTAGAACTATGCCTACTAGGGTATATACATGTAGCTTGACGTCAAATCTGACCCGTTCCCGTAGATTGACGTAACTGACATCTTGCCTATGATCTCTGCTGACACGTTGCCTGTGATCTGTGATGTAACCAAGAACAGATTACGGAAAAAACAAAATTGCCCAGAAGGGTAAAAGAAAACCATAAAAGCTAACAATTTACTTGAACATCGGTAGCAGATATTACACATACTACGTTGATTCACAAGTAATGCTCCTCAGTCTGTATTCTGCTCTGCCTGAGTGTTTTCTTCTCTGTCAAGCACTTTTCTTTTCTGCCAAGCACTTTCTTGTCTGTGGAACTTTTTTCTCCTCTCTGTCTTGCATATTCTACGTATATGAACAACCTGTTTTTCGCCTAGCTGCCGCACATGTCACAGCAGAAAAATGCTCGACAAATGAGAAAAACATATGGCAGGAAAGAAAAGTACACTGCAGAGCAGAAAAAAAGTTCGGCACAGCAGAAAAACGCACGGCACAGAAGAAAAGTACAATGTAGAGAAGAAAAATACTCGGCAGAGAAAAGTTCTCAGCAGAGAAGAAAAACATGAGTATTGCACTCATTAAGCACAGCATACACACTGTCAACATACATTGTAATTACGATATAGTATACTGTAGACTGACCCAAATCCCTGGCTCGATTTGCTAGCTCCAGTCTGTGGGTGTCAGCCCGCCGGCCGTATCCAACATCTGCTGCCGCCTGGCCTTGGTAAAAGACAGACTGGTGATAGATGTACACTGAATGGTGTTTTTTCAGGTGAATAGTAGTACAAAACTTACTGCCTGTTGTTGAAGTTGTGTACATCGCAATGGGAGAGACTGATTATCGGAATAAACTGACATAAACTAAGTATTGTAAACTATCGGATTTAAGACTTTTTTCCAGCGCCATGATAAACATATAAGCAACCAGAACCACGATTCATGTCGGGATACTTCTGGCAGATATTCACGCAAAATTACTTCAGGCCTTCGCTTCACTGGTTTATATGGACGAGTGTTCATGGTGTGTAAGTGTGTGTGTGTGAGTGAGGATGGTCGTGGGGCCTTACCTGCAGCCCGCTGCCCTGCCCTACCACCAGGTGGAATGCTAGATCTACGAGGGGTCCCTCTGACGAACCCCCCACCTTCCCTGTCCCACCCCGTGCCTCTGGCCAGTGGTTGCCTTGGGGAGTCCACGGACTTGGGGTCACTTTCCCTTGGCGGTGCCAGATGTGAGCTCTCTGACCGGGCCCTCCTCCGTCCTCCGCCCTTGGTGACCGGTTTCTGTCCTACGAACCCCGTCTGCTGCTGCGGTGTTCTAGGTGACACAGGTGGCGTGATCGTTTTGGTCTTCCCCACTGAGGGCTCCTGTTTCCTTGGAGGTACAGCCTTCTTGGTGGTCTTCGGGCGGACATCTGCGGCTCTTCCCTGGCCGTCAGCCCTAGACGTGCCACCGGGAAGGTTTAGTGGTGCTTTCTTACCGCCAGCTGCCATCCCCATTGAAGCGTCTGGCCCAGGATGAACTTTGACCCTAGTTGGGATAAGGGGTTTCGACTCTGTCTTGGTCTTTTGGCGTGGTGGGGTTACAGGCTGAATGGTGGGAAGCTGGTTACATGTATTCGCATCTGCATTTGTAAACGACACACTTGTTGCAGGTTTAGAATCCGGTAGTCCGCTACCGGAAGTGGATGACAATCCATCTTCCATGCTGATTCCTTTACCGGAGTCGTCTGGCACTTGGCGAGTGTCAGCTACCATTGTTGTTGGATCAGAATGAGACTCATCGTCTTCTTCAAGAACCAGTTCTTGTAGTCCAAACGTGTTTTCCGACGATGGTGTCATCACACTCTGACCCACACCAGAGTCCGAATCCGGACTTTCCACACCTTGTCTTACTGCACCATCCTTCGCTTGATCTTGCTGTTTTCTTCCTGGTGGCGCCTCTTGTGAGATGTTTGCACTAGAGGTATCTGAAGTCCCACTCGCGCTACCTCCTTCAGCACCAGCCACAGTCGCAGCATTAGTAACTGAGGCCATCGTGACGTCATCACCAGCGCTGGACTCGGTGGAGTTCTCAGCAACAGAGCTCATTGTGGTACGATCTACGACTAAACACGTTGATGTGGTTATAGTTACCCTGTTGTCTTTACTATCATGGACGAAAACTAATTACAGCTAGTAGACATGTGCCGTGGTAAAACCCTAGGGCGCAACAGGACGCGACCAGTGGACTGAGGTCATGAGTCTCCACTACTCCACTACTGCTCCTAACGCCCTAACGCAGCAGATTCGTCATGGGTCACTCCAGAGAACATCTGAAATAGATCCATAACTGAATTTGGTAACAGGTTTGCGCATGTCAGTGGTGTAGGTCTCTGCGCAGTAGCTATTGCATTCATCGTGTCAAGCAATACAGCAATTAAGTCTTTACTGAAGAACAATAGACCTCTGGGCGTTCACTGTGTATATGAGACCTGTTCGTTGCATTCTGGGTGACGAGTGGCTCAAACACTGGCTATCATTTGTGAAGTAACAAACTAAGGCATCCGGCGAATCAAAACAGTTACTTTCGCAGCGCTCTCAGACAGGAACGGGTATATGCACTCCATTTTGGAATAGAGCAATAAGCTCT
>JAAUYG010257368.1_pt1 | contig 15365 bp, 10 predicted proteins | sample 7278091 | NCBI WGS metagenome assembly JAAUYG01 (sample SAMN14350201, study PRJNA611818) | marine sediment metagenome | isolation source: surface marine sediment (0.6m) | place: French Polynesia: Moorea | collected 2018-08 | reverse complement strand
TCACAAAATAAGCAGAGACTTAGGACTTTCTTTCAAGGTTAGGCAAAAAATATTACTTGTGGGTCTTGCAGCCCTGTAGGCTCTTGGCATTTTGGTCCAGATGCGTGTGGGACTTGCGGCCGATGGTTTTGTTTTCTAAGCTAAATATTCGGCAGCGCAAACTCCGCGCAAAAAACACAGTTGGTTCCGGTGATAGGTCAAAGGTCACGATCACGCTGATTTCAGAGCCATCACTGGGCGGGGTATCGTATGTTTTAATTCATGAGACGTTGTCTTTATTTCCAATTTAGGTGTGTATATATACTTGTATACGTACGTGTTAGCCATTATGCTCACTTGCGCGCGCTTCGCGCGCGCTGGCGCTCGCTATAATTATAGTGTATGTTATAACGAAAGTAACGCACTGCAATGGTATATACAGATATCCATGCTCACGGCGGATGTTTCATGGCCAGGTCCCGATGTTGCATTGTGGCATTGCACACAGTTGTCAGTGCACAGTTTGGTGTGCTACTATAGGATTTCACCCCATAGAGTACAGATAACTGGTTTTATATATTTTGTAAAAACGTGTTTTATCAGAAATCTTGTAGTACACAGTTTCGCAAACCCATTTCTCCTCTGAGTCTGTGGGTAGGTTTATTGCTGTTACCAGAATAGCGTGGATTTCTTACAGTCATGACGTCAGTTTAGTTAATTTTCGTTGGTTCCACTTATGTGAACCAGTGAAAGAACGCATCTCAGCTTGTGGATTGTATGAATTACAATATTGTGAAAGTTGTCATTGTACTTCGAGTACGAATAAAGCTCGAATATTATACCGTTTTGTGTGTCGGGAATTTTAGTAGTTCAAAGAAAGATTAACCCAGTAAGGTTGGAGATTCTAATTTCAGACTTTTATATATTTTATCACATGTCGCACCAGTTGTCTCACCCGTGTCACTTAAGGTCGGTTGCTAGGACCCCCAGGTATATATGTAGAATTACAGGGCCTTATTGATCTATTATCATGCCGCCTCATCTTTAGCAATGGTTTGGCTAGGAGCTTGTCAATCACGGTCAGGTACTAGGACCTCTACGTTCATAACATATGTATACTAATTGATTCATCTATTACGTTCATTTACTTACCGTCTCCTGTGCTCATTCTGTAGACCGTGTTAAGTGCTAGTGGCAGGACCGTGAAGCCATCGTCATAAATTTAGTTCCGGTACGTCGAGGAAGCAATCGTTATAAATGGGAATCCGGTACAAAGTCATGGTTCTATATAGCCAGTAGGTAAGATCGTTAATCTTTTGGTAAGACCGTTAATCTTTTGTTTCTGCTTTTTTGTTATTTTTATTTGTTTATTTTTCTTTTGTTCCGTAACCGCGCTTGTGAACAAGATATCTCAAGATTGGTTTGTCGAAGGGCTTTCAAACCTTCAAGAATGGCCCATGAGTGCAAGAACCATTAATTTTGGTAATGATAGCAATTAATTAACATACCTCATTAGCCTAATTAAGTAAAACAAGTCATTAGCCTAATTAAGTAAAAGAAGTTTGCTCTATCTTGACAACTGTAGAATGGAGTGAAAATAAGTTCAATTTCGACCGCCTGGTGTAGAAAGAGAGTGTATGTGCAATTTCTGGAACTTTTGACAATGGCCAAGTTTCATGACCAAATACGGCAATTTTGAAATTCGACCTGTATCTCGGAAACGGCTGTCCGTAGAGCAAAAATACAATACGTTCCATTTCGACCCCATGGGGTAGAAAGAGAGGGTATGTGCAACTTTGCGAACAACCTCTCTGTTTCGTTCTCTCTTTTATACCAAAACTGGCTTGCAGATCTTGAATTTGCATGCAAATTCTGTTTTCTAGTTTACATGGATAAGTTTCCTCTTGTTCGTTGGGATTAGTTACATTAGGTGGCCCATCCCTATTTGTTTGATAAGTTGTAACGTAAAACGAAAATGCAGCTCGTCCGAATATGTAGCTGTTAGTCCATGCAAACAGTGCGATAACACTATTATCTACCTACTGCTTCATTTTAAACACATGTTAGGTGATCTATTAAGTCATATTTTAACACGAAACGGCTATTTCGACATGGAATTGCTCCGAATGCTCTTCGTTTTGCATGCTTTGTGGACATATACATGTACAACAGCACGCGACCTTGGTAACGAAGCCCAAATTACATTACGTAAACATAGGCCACCTACTTCTACTGGTTGGACAACTGGACTGGGGTCATTGTTCAATATAAAAAGATCATCGTGTAATATAGCTATACAATGTATATTGCACGATCGCTCCAATGGTGAACTATAGGGAAAGTTTTCAGGTATGTAATAATATGGTTTATAAAGTTCTCATTGACAAGCTATTATGTTTTTACATATTTTTGGGCTATGTACTTTCACAAGTTTAGATTTAAACTACCACCGTTGAACCTTTATAGGTATTCCTTACTAATAAATGGGTTTCATTTCACAAGATTTAAAAGTTATTTTTGTGATGTGCTTATTTACCTACATTTCGTGTTTAATGTTTATTAAAAAGAATAAATAAGTAGCTATTATTACTCCAGAGATCATCCCAGTCACATCTAGGCGTGGTTTGTTTTGCCTTGTTGGTGAAAGAAAGCATCAGTATAGTATTTAGTCCAACTGTGCTAGCCGCTGCGGCCTACGTCACTCGGCATAGGGAGTCGGACATTAATTCAACCCCAAATGTTTCCCTTATTAATAAGATTTCTGCGTCCATCATGTTAATTATTATATACCTGAACAATCTCCCTATGCTTTACCATTGGAACGATCGTGCAACAAATCTCTTTAATAGTGAAGGATGACCTTTTGTTTATCGCACTCAGACTCTGACCCAGCTTTTTAATCAATGGCAAAGGCGCATGGGCTCTATGTTTACGTAATTTTTAACGAAGCCGAAATAAACTAAAAATTAAGTCCAGGTACTGACTTCGTTTATAGTTATCACCTTTAAGGTCAGCTAGTAGTTTTTGTCAGATTAGTCACATTTGTAGCCAATACAAGAAGTTAATGCTGGGCCGGTACCATATTAAAATCTATTTCGTCGGAATTTGAACAAGGACATTTAACATAACGCATTCAGAGTGCTTGCACCTCATTTAATAGCTGGTGTTTTTCTTACCAGGGTTTGCAGTTCTCGATTCTAAATTTCGTTTTGTTTGGGGAAATCTGTAGTGTTCGTGGGATTCGATCAGAGGCATCTATAATGTGCCAAGAATGGTCGAAAGCAAAGACATAGAAAACGCTGCATGAGCGAGGCATGTTAGATACTTAGCAGCAGAAATTCCCAACTGGACTTTATTTATAAACACAGAGAAGTGATTTGGTTTCAGTATCAAACTCGTGTCAGATAGTCAATAATTTTTATATAATTTGCATGGTGATGGTAGTACAGGCATTTTCCACATAACCAACAAATGTTCAAGTATTAAAAAATAAAAGTAATAAAAGTAATTGTGTTTTAATTTACTTTGCTCAAGTTGTTTGTGTATCCAACGCTCTTCTTATTACATTAACATTTTAGAGTGGTTTATATTTAGACAGATTATCGAACCCACACGATGTATCCAGTGCAGGACTGTAGTCCACAAACACACAAACAAGTAGATTGTAGAGGATTTGTTCCTTTTAAATGCTTGCCGACGTCATTACTCATTGGTCCTCGTGCCACGGGTACATTTTTTATCTGTGGACTAAACGGATTCTCGGATTGGCGTTCGCAGACAGGGCCTCGCAAATTGTAGGAACTGTGTGACCGGACACGTTTTACTACTAATATATCTTTTATCCGGTTCTTCTTTTAATACCCTGAAACCCCTGTGTCCAAAGTTTTCTTTATGTCTCTGCATCATCCCCAGCATGATGTATTAAGCCAGACTTGGATACAAAAAAAAAAGAGTCCAAGAAATATAATTCCCAAACAGGATCCAGTAATGCCCATAAAAATTGTGAATGCCAAAATGACACAGCATCACCCAGGCAGTGCATTGTGGTCAATCAGCACGCCATCAAGACTGATACGGGGGTGTTTAAAAAGCTTTCAGGACAAGTTTACCTGCGAAATCGCGCCAAATCAGAACTTAGTAGCGGCCTCCGTGTCCGTGTAATCGCAGGAAACACTACTTGACAAAAATATAATGGATGGATGGGCGGTTCTGGATGGGGCGCTATATGCCCTCTAAAAGGTTCAGCTTGTCAGATGACCGGATCGAAAGCCTAGAGGGAGGCGGAGGAAATAGGCGAAGAGGGCCGAGCAAATGGCGTGGTGATAAATGCATACATATGTGGCGTATGAAATGATAGGGCGAGGAAATGATGCTCCTGGGAATACCAGTCGCCGGGGTAAAATGAGAGGACAGTGGCTATGGTATTGAAGAGATGAAGGCAGCAAATGTCACGCCATTCATATCCAATTTCCTATTTTGCACCAAACACCATACCAGTTTCTCATCTCAGTGACAGAATCCGGCAGTCGGATTATAGGATTTTCAATCGCTATTTTTTTTTTTGTTAAATGTAGCTGGCAGGAGTTGGTTCTGAAAGGTGGGATGCGATTGTCAGTCGAGAACATTAGACGGAAATCAGAGAACCCCACGTAGACAGCTTTGGCAAATTTTAACTAGCTTTTGATCGTTTTGCTTTGTGAGCTCGTTTTCTTTTTCCAGTGCACCGCTTTCTTCACCTGTTTATCCGTGGTGCTTATAATATTGGGATAAACGTCACTCAAATGTGTGGCTTGGATCTTTGCAAAAATATCGTTGACTGGGAGAAGATACTTGCTGTTCCCTAATGATTATGTCCCGCATACCCGGCGCTAGAAAGCTGCAACTTTTTATGTGCCTTCTGGGGTGTCTTGAGTTTAATAGTTTCCTAGTTTAATAGATGTCCTTTCTTGTTACTGTAGCATTACACTTGGCATAGTCATTTCGAGTACACTCTGAATGCATGAATGTGTTTTTCTTGTAATCTAAATCGACCATGATTAAACTATGATTCTCTTCTACTATATTGCATATTTCATTATTATAATAGTACTGCGGCTAGGGTTGGGGGAAATCCTGAGGGCAATCGAAAACCCGTGGGCTATGATTGTTAAGAATCTAAATTAAGTAGCAATTTACGTAGTTCGGAGTCGAGAACGTCTACCTTTGATTGATGGCCAGGTAAGCGTTGATATAATTATCATGGGGAGATCGTAAGTTGTATGGTGAATAGTTCTCTTGTGCGAACCCGGACACCTTCTACCAGCTATTAATGAATCGGAGTCGTGTGTGAATGCATTTGTATCAGATGAATTATAACAGTTGAACGAGTGGCAGATCGAGTTAACCCTACCATCTATAGTCCTAGTTCATTGTGAGCAGAGATGTGCCTCTTACAATTTTTATTTCTGAATCCAAGCCACAGGAAAAATAGCAGTATGACATAATTGGTATACATAATATGACATTAAGGAAACGGCGTTCTTAAATGTTGCATTTTCTGGAAGATGGCCACTGAAGAGGTAGTATATCAACACTAATGTGGCAATGGAAACCAAATTGATATCATCATGAAGGTTCGCACGCATGCAATTATGCATTTTGAAACTCATTTTCCAAATAATACGTGGTTCATAATGTGATCCGCAGAATAAAATTACTTCTGATGTTGGAATTAATATAATAGAACTTGACTGGGTTCACCTTGTAACATTTTGTAGTTTGATTTCCATGGGGGTTTACAAGTACAATCAGAGCAGTGCTAAAATTGGGGGATTGTGTCGCATTTTTATTGGGATTGATTTTGTGAAGGAAGAATGAATCACTTTTCTGTGTTCTCTTTCGTTGAGCAAGAAAGTTGTTCACGTTCCTGGTGACATACACCTTCCATGTATGTATGTATATATATATAGGCATAATGCCATCTCCTTTAGTCGGGCAAACAGCAATGATGGGAGCTCATTATCCTGGGGTGTTTATTTTGGGACCTTCAAGCCAGGTTTAATAAAACCGTGACATTGCCAACGGTTATGCGTACACGTCATTTGGGCCCATACGGGGCCCTTGCAGCGGCAAGTAACAAGGCGTACTAAGCATGCTGAACTAGTTTATTGACTACGTGCCTGGGACCAGAAATGCTCGCCTTCATGCCTTGTCCAGATTTAACTAGCCTACACTTGTACCAGGCTGCGTGGGTTAGGGCACACCCCTACACGACAACCGTTAAAACTTGAATATAGCATGGGCTATTATGACCGGCTTCTTTTTATGACTGATAATTAGGATCCACGATAAAACAAAAAAGCTATGGAGTGGCGAATGACCTAAATAATGAAACAATGTTCATGCCAATTGCCTCCAGTAGTTTTATCTCCTGGGGTGCTATTGAATGCGTGTTGGGGTGAACCTTTACCAGTGCTCTACTGGTCTTTGTCCAAGTGTTGACAGATCAACTCCAGAATTTGTCACTGCCTACTCTGACGCTCCACTCAAGAATACAACTAGCGGTGTCTGAACGTTGCAGGAATAATGGCCCCTTCATATTGTAAATGCATAAACCGTCTTGCAAAAATGTACACCTAACACGTCAGATCATTGCAACAAAACCGGTGAAATAATTTATTAGAATCTCACTAAGTTGTGCCAATTCTGAGATGATTATCTGTGACACGTGGTTTTGAAACAGTAGCCTCTACTACTTGTGGGTCGAAACAAAATGCCCATTTTCACGAAAATATCCGTTGGCGTAACGTTTCAAGTTTAAATAATTTACATACCGAAATCAGTAAACCCAAGTAAGCAGTAGATCAAAAGCCTGTTGGATATATCTGTTCACACGCAGTTCCAAAATTGTATATTCAACAATGCTTGCCAGAATGAACCTTGAAATGGGCAAAAAATTTCATTGATGTCAAAAGTTTCTCTACGATAAGACGTATCTAGTGCTTTCACACATGTACGCTAGTGCTTCATTTATTACTTTCAGACTAGTGCATATATTCAGCTCGGTATTACACACTGTAGTAATATATATGGTAGATCAACGTGCTGCCAAAATAGCCAGCAAAAATGAAAACACTCTCTGTGGCATTCGCCGTAGTCTGTACCATTTATCTGCTCGCCTTTTTATTTATTTATACTTCTGAAAGTGCTGTCTGTTGCATCTTTGTCATAACTTTATACTTGACAATATTTGGTAATTTACATCGCCCCAAACTCTGACATTTAAAAAAACCCCAAGGTTATGCAATATTTGTTTGGACTAACCAAAGGAATGGCTATTATAGCCACTGTTTACAGTTATATATATTTTTTTGCAATTATAATAAAAGCTCGCAGCCAAGCGCCGGGGTCGTATGTTAGTGACAGCTGTTTCAAATATGATTATAGACCATAGTAAGACAGAGTAACCACTAATACAAGCCTCACATGAATCTATTAAAATACCGTTCTATGTATATACAACCCTATATAAATATCGACTGTACACGGCACATAGAAGGATATTTAGAAACTTTAGAATAACAATGCAGGTGTTAACGTGGAATTATTTTCATTGTTACCTTTTTATACAGTCACAGCAAGACATCCAGCCCCTTTGGACGAACTCGAATAACACGACACCACAAATCACAGTCATCAGTGCACAAGACAGGAACAAAGTGAAGAATGAAATTCTTTCCAATATTACAAAATTATTACTGTCGAATTACGGTTAACAGCTCCTATGTACAGTTTGTGTGGACCGTGGTCTTAACAGTGTTCTGTGTCTTAAGCGTTTCCAGGCACGTGCGCTCCCATGGCAACATCCCGTGGTCACATTCTTTCCAAGAATGCTCCCATGACAACGTTACCGAAATTGCGAGTACTTCCATAACAACCTAACGGATTCGCACATTCGAAAAAAAAAATGATAACACGTCGGGTCCATGTGCGTCACAACCGACCCTCCCTAAAATCAGACTCGTATCGTACAACTTCTTGCTTTACCCAAGGATTGCATCTCTGCTGTGTGGATGGCACGATCACGTCCATGTTGGTGTTTTCGGAGTTGATGATAGCTCGCTGGCGTCTGCACATGTCCAACAGACATAGAAGTACCCCATGCAGCAGCAGCACAACCGCGGGGGACACACGTTCCTGGGTTCGCCGGATCTGGTCTGTTCGGTGACATTTCGGAAGTGCTTAGTCTGGGTCTGAACGTTCCAGAATAAGCACACCCGACACTATGCTATGGCAGGCTGTAATAACTGTTAAGGACAAAGGACGAGGCATGACTAGATCCTAGGACGTCGAGTGGGAAGGTCAGCTCGAGAGTGGTCAGCGCGCTTACTTCCGGTCTGCAACAGAAGAAACAATACCAATCGTTAAAATTGCTTTCTGGCGATAGTTGGACATAATGTACAGTGTGGTCAACATTACGACGCGTATTGATTGTATCCCTGGTTTTGTGGAAAGTGATATATAGTGATATCGTAATAAACGTAACCCCGCAAAGACAATATTGTGTGCATACCATGTGTGGAGCGATAGTCAGGTAACAGTCTATTTATTGGAACATTATATTCCTCCTTTGACCATGGCCTAATGCATGTGTAATGCCCCATCACCCACCACAATACACAGATGTGATCTGTACTAACTGGGGAAAGACGTGTATGCGTTTGATATAACCTTGGACCTTCTCACTTGGCATACCTCGGCCAATTCCGCGGCAATCTGGTCTCGGCTGTATAGCGGGAGCAGGCTACAGAAATGGCCCCAACATATAGTCCGGGACATAATTTCCGCTTTCTTACTTTCGTATATTTTGCGACATATTTACAACTAGAAATCTTTGCTTTTATAATTACGATAAGTTTTTATAAGCATATATTTTGTATATAATACATCCTTTGCCGCTCAGGTATTTCTTGGCGGAGGAACCTTTTTTCATTTCCGGCCAATCCATGAAAATTGTGTGCATTATTACGTCGTCAAACAACCGTGGCATGTTGTGCATGGCGGAAACACTCGAGGAGTTCCGAATGCGACCTTCTGTTACTTTAGTGGAGGAGGCACCGACTTGACTATTAGCATCCAGCCCGGGATATCAAAATATTTCTGGATAACCACTCTTTACAAGTGCCAAAGAGCGAAATGGGTCAGATATTCTATTGTACATGCCCACAGAGAAACATGTCACTCCACCAGGTAATATATGTACATGTACATGTATACGTTAACTGCATCTTTCTAAGTTTCGAGCACCCACTCCATTGGAAGGGACTGTTCTTGCTTTAGTAAGCATCGGTCAGCGAAGAAACGTTCTTATATACATGTACCACAGCTGAAAGTAAAGGTTGGGGTATGTATGTGTACCAAGAGGATAGTTTGGGAAATTGCAAAATTCCTACATTTAAATAATGAGTTCATGACCTAAAGATCTTCCTCATTAAAAATAAATATACCAAGAAACATGCCAAAATTTCCAAGAAATTCCACCAAAAGCTGTGTCAGAAAGAACTGTCAAACTGTTCAGAATTCTATGCCGTGTTTCGTGCACAAGCCTGTTCTTCTCACAAAAATTTACGAATCATAAAAATATCACATGAAATCCATAGTTGCTATATTTGTGCGAGCCACGGATGTTTCTATCACTGAAAAAGGTTCGGCGAGTTATGAGAATCGACCTTTTTGTTTTCGATCTTTTGGTACCATTCATTTAAACCCACGCTCGCCGGAAATGGCTCTCTGTGTCCCCACTGTCTGGCTCACGATAGATGTACCGGTGCCAAATTGCATCCTACAGAATTTCTAGTTCATTATGGATCTCCCGTCACATATGCTGCCCTGTTAAAAATTATATGTCGTCACGCTTGTTATCATCCCGATTCCCTCTCTCTCTCTCTATTCTGCGAGAAGCCATTGTTGGGATATCGAGCCCGGGACCCCGGCCGTTCCCGTTGTTACGGTACAGAACCTCATCGGGAGTTCGCGTGTCATTGTGAATAATTCATTCCCCGTAATGATATTGGCCTGCATCGGCACAGAGAGCCCGGCTGTGTGAAAACATATCTCTGCTATCAATAGCGCCTGTGTGTTTCTTTGTGCTACCCAAATCACAATGGTACACAGCAAATAACCCAAAGATTACCAGCACAGAAAACGACTTTCTGCAAAGTAAGTATGAATATTTAATGTGATGATCATCCATTCGCACGATTTTCCCGCAAATACCCAAAGACCAACCGCCACATCACGTATCGATTTTGGCAAGGTAACAAGAAACCAATCTATGCATAATCTTTTACGTCGTTGTCTGTATGGTTTAGTAAAGGGAGGAGTCACATGTGGTGACGTCATAACGTGCGTCATATGGGGCGCCTGCAGCCAAAGGTTGGGAGCCTTCCCCTAAGACCTAATGTTTCCACTCGGTTCAGTTCACGGGGATGTGCTCTTACACAGTGCACAGTGAATGCAGCGTATAGATCTATATATCCATATGTACCTCTGGACTAGGTCGGTGACTGAACCATTGTGTATTTTAGACCCATTGGCTTTAAAATGCCCCGAAGATACCCGAAGAAGCGTTATGGCACCAGTCGCCCGCCCATGATGAGTCGCTTTCGTAGAGACAACCAGATATGATTAGCTACAGGGCACAAGGGTCCTGAAGACCCTTCCTAATGAAACCGAATATTCATGCTACGATTTTGTGGCCCGAAATATTTCCTATTAAAGAGAATCAAACGGACCCAATACTTACCTGCAGAAGTAGCAAATAAAAAAATGTCGTTTTTTTTGTGTGTTTTGTTTGTTCGTTTTTTAGATACGTCTGCGTACAAGAACATTGAGCGTATCTCTCCTTATACAATTTGCATAAAAAGGGTCAGGAGCATTGTAGTTGTGCGAAAACCGACGAGATACATCTTTGGGAAATATTAGCCCGCCAACAAGCCACTACTTAATTTGTATGAATAGAAATACGTTATTACAATAAGCCAGTTCACGGAATGTTTCCTGGGCATATATCCGGAAATATCCGGTGATCTGAGGAAGCGCCAAAGAACAGGATTAATTAACTTATAACCTAGTCATATCTTTTAATTAAAAGTCCTGTAATCTCTTAGCGTGTATTTTTCTTATATTGTGTGTTGTACTACCATTGGTTTGTCCTTTTACGGTTGCCGTCTGTGCTATTTATGTACATGTGTTTTTGTGCCATGATACGTGCTATTATTATTATTATTATTATTATTATTATTATTATTAGTAGTAGTAGTAGTAGTAGTAGTAGTAGTAGTAGTAGTAGTAGTAGTAGTAGCAGCAGCAGTAGTAGCTGTTGTTGGGTCATTCGGTGGACTTATTATTATTGTTGTTATTGTTTCTTAATATGGTTGTTCTGAATAATAATAATAATAATAATAATAATAATAATAATAATAATAATAATAATAATAATAATAATAATAATAATAATAATAATAATAATAATTTAAAACTTCCTTGGTATTTCTTTCGAAAATATATATAGGGACAACAACGGTGGCAAATACGTTAGACACTCCGTAATCTGTCGTGATTGGCTGCATATCAAGTAAGTTTATGTTAACCGATGCCTCCCGACCACATCCCATATGTGTGATCTGGCTTGTTACACTGCTTCCTGTGACACAAGCTGTTGTTTTTGTAACAGACTCCATACTTTTCGTTCACGTGCAAGCTACATAGCAACGGATGTGCCAGCGGGTTGACATCGGTTGCATACGTGACACAGTAAACCCGAGTTTGCGTTGAAAGCTTCAAATGGCATGCAAGGGCAAGGTTTTTCTTTACGAAACCGGAGAAACGTCCATCCATTATTTTCTCGGGTTGCAGTCGTATTTTCCTGACACTGTTTGCATATAGTTGGTAGTTAATGCATGCACGTGTGTCTGTTCAGCACTTGGCAGCTCATTGGCATTTTTTTTTCGTTTCTTATGGTGCCAATATGCGGTATCCCCTGGCATATAATTTTATGCATGGGGAGCAGATTCTTGAAGCCCACCTTAGGTACTGGTCATCTTCAGGAATGATTTCTGTTAGCTCAAGGACAGCAGACATTGAACTATTACCCCTACTAGTATGATATATACGTACAGAATATATTTTAAAGAAAGATTCGATGTGTTGTCTTCAAACATATAGGGAAAGGTAACATTTAAATAGACTCGGGGGCGTGTTGTATTTTCTGAACATGATGTGCATTCATACTTAGTGAAAGCAAAAATTGGATTTCACTCCAAGTACAAATGTATATTCATACAAAGAGAGGCGTTATAGTTTCTACTCATGATGCAAAGCGGTCAGCTTTGTTGAACTAATGCGAAGAAATACTAATGAATCAACAATAAAAATCGCCTTATGAACATTACGAAACTTTAACCGGCCTTTATAGAACCTACATTACAGTACATGTAAGTATGTCAAATCTGCTATTGCCTACAGAAACTATAATTAAACAGCCATACTGACGCTATATATACAACCCGGGTTGGTTTCGCCAAATTTATTTTATTTATTTTTTGTTTTGTTTTGTTCTCAAACTTTCTTTCCAGCGAAGCAGAAAATGGATACGGACTATGTGTAACTATTACGCTAGATCGGCTTACCTAGTCAGCAATTTGACTGTTCAGGACAGTCTGAGCTGGGATGAAACCTGTTGGGGTGCTTGATTAATTAAATTATTGCGTTTGGTATGTTCCTAATAATTCTCTTTCTGTGCCGGCGGTGTCATCAATGCATTTCTATATTGGGGGAATGGAGCTCGCCTTGTTTCATGGACTTCGTGATAAATGGCGCTTTTAGGTCAAATTGGTAGATAATAAATAATGGAAGGTTGTATTGTCACGTTGGTGGTGTATTGAATAAATGTATAGGAGCAAGCGTGATGGAAGACATTCGCAAAACCTGTGTACCAAACGCTCGTAGCAATATATTGCCAATGATACAATATATATTTAAAATACTAAGTCTTGAAGTTGATTCTTTGTCGATAATCCACTAGAAAACATCTGCATATTATGACACTATGATAGACCGTATCTTCTCCCTTTGCTCCTGTCTTGGATATGGATTGACTACCACGTGCTTGCGTCTCTTTCACAGTAAACTGACTTTCTTTGTACCGGTAGTACATATAGCTGGCTTCAACAGCATTACGAACTATTACGCACACGTCCCTTAGTTTACACATGACGGCGACACTTTCACGACGGAAATATTATATAGAAGTACAATACTGAAGTACAATATTATTACTACTACTGCTGCTGCTGCTACTCCTGCTGATATTGCTAATGCTGCTGCTACTACTCCAACTTCTATAACCATTACTACTACTGATGTTTCTGCTGCCGTTACTACTACTGGCCACCACTAACCCGTTAATGCTAGAATTTTCATATATGACTCCATATTCAAATCACCATCAAACAATAATTAAAACGTTACTACTGCTACCACCACCGCCGCCGCCACCACCACCACCACCACCACCACCACCACTACTACTACTACTACTACTACTACTACTACTACTACTACTACTACTACTACTACTACTACTACAATCGAACTTTGATTACTGCTCAATGGATCTGGAATTAGCATCTAATACAGGCTATTTACATCCTCCATATCGCCCCCGGCATATCACCAGACTCGTTGTCCAGCACATCGCACCCATGCACACTCCCTGGGCACATCCTCTCTTCCTAGAATTGTTAGTCACGAAAAGTGATAAACATTTGCATTAGTCTGCCGTAACGTTTGGTTAATAAAACCTTTGCATTAAAAGTGTCTGGAACGCACTACCTATTTGGCGACATGACTAGCTTCAGTCCTCCAGACTATAGTACAAATTTGCGCACAGATAAGAGCGCCTTTTACTCTTTGAATTATGCATGCTTCCATATTCCGTCGATCACGTCAATATTTGGAGATATCTGTCAAAACATGGCGCTCTGACGTCACAAATCTCGCGTCTGATCATTGCCAGAATAATAAAAAATACATTGGACAGGTTGGGCGGCATGTGATGTTCTGAAATGGAACGCTTATGCAGCAACAGCTACGGCATAGGGATGACATGAACCTTAAATGAAATAATCCGTAGGCCAACCTCAGTAACATATCTCGGGTAACATTTCTGTCACCACTCACCACTAGTCAGGCATTTCAGTTCTGGCACTAGGTAAAAGGAACCCAGTCCTTCGTGTTCTTCAGTCCTTTAGTTCTGGCACTAGGTAAAGGGAACCCAGTCCTTTATGGTACGCTCCAGCAAGAAATGAAGAAAACTATTCGCTGGCAAGCCTGCTGTGATAAATCACCTCAAATCAAATGGCATGCAAAGTAGGATTACTTGGATCCTGCGACACTTATAATTAACGATGGAAAAGTATTAACGCGTCACCACAAGTCAAGCATTTGAGGTCAGACTTCCATCCCCTTGTGGTATAACTCGCAGTCTAAATACGAGCAAGAATCTGAACGACGATTGAAAGGAACGTTTCTATTCGAAAGCACAGAGTGATGTTATTCATTTGTTCCTGGCAAGAAAGTACGTGGTTACCTAACAGGAAGAAAAATCCCACCAGTGCAAAAATAAGGAGTTCCCCATTCAGCATGAAAATATACCTGATTATTACTTCTTTACCCGAGCTAAGAGTGTCATTTTCGTTTGTTTTGTCATACCGTCGGCCTAGCAGCAGCGAGCCTAAAAGCCCTCAGATAATACCGGCTTAATATAATGTGAACTGAAAAAAAAAATAATAATGAATTTGATCACAGAGGACGCCAATGTTTTGATGGAAGATTTTCTATTTCCTGTTCCTGTCGCACCAGACTGGGTGAATAACATGTCCTCTGCCCGAAACAAAACTCTCTCTCAGTGTCTCCGGGGGAATCGTTGTAATGAACGGGAAGTGACTAAGTTCAACGAGGGGCGTGCGTGCAGATAGAACTTCTGCCCGGAAAAAAATCAAGTTTAGGTGCACCATTCGGACGCATTCTTGAAATGCTAAACTGCCGACAGGTAACACTTCCTTTTATTTCCCTCCCAAATGCTCACTGTCAGTTTGCTCATTAAAATTTTGATTTATTAGCTCTGCTTTGTGCTAATGCAGAGCAGATCTACTGTCGTCAGGTGTGCATCCGTCGTCCGCCATCCGCCCGTCCGTCGTCTGTAAAGCCGTTTTCTCTGACAGCGTCAAGTACGGAGCCCCTAAGGGGACATGGTGAAAAAAAAAATTTTGGAAACTTTTTACGTGCGCACGTAATACCTTTCACGTGCGCACGTAATAACTTCACGTGCGCACGTAAAAACTATT
>JAAUYG010057933.1_pt1 | contig 15365 bp, 10 predicted proteins | sample 7278091 | NCBI WGS metagenome assembly JAAUYG01 (sample SAMN14350201, study PRJNA611818) | marine sediment metagenome | isolation source: surface marine sediment (0.6m) | place: French Polynesia: Moorea | collected 2018-08 | reverse complement strand
TACCAGCTCAAATACACTTTTTTGACAGTGCTCGCTCAACCAGTCTGTCATTCCAACACTATAAGCAAGTGTATTTGAGCTGGGAACGTGGTCTCCGGCTACCTGAGTGTCTACTCTGTACTAGCGGAACTATGCTAGACGAGATATTGGTCGGAAAGGGTCTGTTCACGACTAAGTCTATATCTAATGCCCATTTACCACAATATCGCCCAATAACTTATACACTTGGTGGGAGGTAATCTGCTGGTCCTAGGTAGTTACACAACACACCTGGGTTTGTGATATCAATTTACCTCTATAAAATGTATCAAATATACCTTCTTACGTGTCAAAGATGTAATTTCTTGACATAAAACACTTTTCAGGAGGTCTATGTTTTTTTACGTACCAAGCGCCTACTCCGCAAATCCTGCCGAGAGAGCCTAGACAAAACCATGGTCAGGGGTTTCTGATCGTACTGCAAAAATGTCTGTTGGAACCGATGAGTAAAGGTATGGGGTTTCTCTGCCGGGGAGTAGCAAGTAAATAGATAACACATCAACAGCACCAGCAGCATTACGACTAATTCTGGGTTGGCCTCTTGCAAACTCTTTCGAATGAGTCTTGACAATCCAGACACTTTTACTAAATTACTTTTAGCATTTGCGAAGCTTAGTAGGCCAGCAGCAGCAGCAGCAGCAGTAGTAGTTGGCTTTATGGTGAATGGTCACAACTGTTATCAATAATGACCAAGGTATCTGTACAAGTAATCAGCAGTACTCGTTAAAAATATATATGCATATGAGTGTGTGCATGTGTGTGTGTGTGTGGGGGGGGGGGGGGCTGAGGACATTCAGCATATGGTCAGGTATCTGGTGATGCCTTAAATTTTGACACCCCATTGACTTTTGAGAGCAGACAGCAACTTGACTGTCGCTTGAAGCATTTACTTTTACTGAAGTGGTCAATGGCAATGGGTGGATCAGTAAGAAAGGGGTGGTGTGTGATCGCACTGCATAAATGTCTGTTGAAACCGATGAATATAGGTATGGGGTTTCCCTTTGCTGTCAGTGGGGAGGCATGTATACTGACAGACAGCATGCAAGTGGTGAAGTGTTTCATCACCAGATTTTATAATCTTACATACGACATCATTAGGGAGTCTGTTTTAATAAAATCCCTATGCAATACTTCTCTCTAATATGGGCTCAGCTGTAATGGTCCTGTCTAGGGACACCTGTACATAGCTAGTTAATGTTTGGCCTAGCTGTAATGATCCTGTCTATAGGGACACCTGTACATAGCTAGTTAATGTTTGATGATGATGATGATGATATCACAGTTTAACGGCATGTCAACACCAAAAGGGTCATACAGTGCCAAAACAGGTGACATAATGCTTGCAACGTCAATTCAAGTTGCTACAGTCTAAGAACTGCACTGTGTGAGAGCATTTGCTATCAGGAAAAGTCTGAACAAAGTGTCCGACAAGACCTGATAACCAGGGTGCACCACGGGGAGGCTGCTCTCATGCACCCCAAGTTAATGCTTGGCCTAGCTGTAATGGTCCTGTCTAGCAAAACCTGTGCATGACTAGTTAATGTTTGGCCTAGCTCCCGGTGCCTAGCTGTAGTGGTCCTGTGTAGGCTGTGCATGGCTAGTTAATGTTTGGCCTAGCTGTAAAGATCCTGTCTAGGGACACCTGTACATGACTAGTTAATGATTGGCCTAGCTGTCGGGGCCTAGCTGTGGTGGTCCTATGTAGGGACACATGTGCATGGCTAATTAATGTTTGGCCTAGCTGTAATGGTCCTGTCTAGGGATACCTGTGCATGGGTAGTTAGTGTTTGGCCCAGCTGCAATGGTCCTGTCTAATGATACCTGTGCGTGGCTAGTGAATGTTTGGCCTAAGTGTAATGGTCCGGAATTGTCCTGTCTAGGGACACGTGTGCATGGCTAGTAAATGACTGGCCTAGCTGTAATGGTCCTGTCTAGGGACACGTGCATGCTTAGCGAACGTTTGCCCTAGCTGTAATGGTTTGGTCTAGCGACATCTGTGCATGGCTAGTTAATGATTGGCCTAACTGTAATGGTCCCGTCTAGCGACACCTATGTATGACTAGTTAACCTAGCTGGAATGATCCTGTCTAGAGACACTTGTGCACAGCTAGTTAATGTTTGGCCTGGCTCCCGGGGCCTAGCTGTAGTGGTCCTGTGTAGGGACACCTGTGCAAGGCTAGTTAATGTTTGGCCTAACCGTAATGGTCCTGTCTAGGGACACCTGTACATAGCCAGTTAATCTTTGGCCTAGCTGTAATGATCCTGTCTAGGGACATCTGTACATGGCTAGTTAATGATTGGCCTAGCTGGAATGATCCTGTCTAGGTACACTTGTGCATGGCTAGTTAATGTTTGACCTAAATGTAATGGTTCTGTCTAGGGACACTTGTGCATGGCTAGTTAATGTTTGACATAAATGTAATGGTCCTGTCTAGGGACACCTGTGCATGACTAGTTAACCTAGCTGGAATGATCCTGTCTAGAGACACTTGTGCACGGCTAGTTAATGTTTGGCCTGGCTCCCGGGGCCTAGCTGTAGTGGTCCTGTGTAGGGACACCTGTGCATGGCTAGTTAATGTTTGGCCTAGCTGTAGTGGTCCTGTGTAGGGACACCTGTGCATGGCTAGTTAATGATTGGCCTAGCTGTAATGATCCTGTCTAGGGACACCTGTGTGTGTTTAGCCAATGTCTCACCTAGCTACATTTGCCCTGTCTGGGAAAGCTGTAACAGGGCAGAGATAATATAAGTGTTGCGCTGTCCCACTAGTATGATGAAGTGGCAGTACTGGTAGAGAAACAACACAGAACACTTGACAGAAAATCTAATAGATTGTTATTACGGTACAAATGGTCACAGTTGTAACATTCATCAAAGAAAAGTCTAGCAGTCCATGCAGCCGTTAATGTCACTGCATATTTACATTTGACAGACAGGACACACCGCTGGCTGGCTTACAAAAAAAAAATTGCCAGAAAATTGTAATAAAGACCTACAATAGCAATTCTACACAGTCTTCATAGTAACCGGTAAATTTACAATGTCATATGGGAAAATGCAAACATAGACACTAAGCAACAAGCTGTATGCTGCAGTTACTAAGCAACAAGCCGTATACTGCAATTAACTAATGCGCTACAATAATTCTATAAATTACAATTTTTTTTCAATCCAATGCCCAATATCATATAAATTTCAATTCTTAACATGAATTATTTTATTCTTCAAGTAACATCCCAACAGCCATCACAGGGGGTAAGGTTGCATTGTAATAGCTCTCATAGCGTAAATTAAGTTTTTAACTTTTTCCAGCTTTTAATGTGACGAAAATTAATCATATTGCAGACGTTTTTTTGTAAATGTACCAATGATACAAATTTACAAATCATATCTATCTTCAAAGATATAAAATATGCAATGTGGCATTTTCAGACCACGTGTAACAAAAGGTGGCTATATGATTTTCCTTGTATGAAAGGCAAAACCAACTTCTTGTGGTACATTTTAATTGCCCCCCCCCCCTTTAGTCTGAAAGAATGCTTTCAATACACTAGACTAGTAATCTGTGAAAGTACAAGCAAAACTAATTTTATACACAGAGACCAAGGAAAGGCCAATAGCCCAAAATGGCTGCCCAATTTAAGCCATGCTTCATCTTGGACAATCGACACACGAAGACTAGAATGCGTGCAAAAACACAGAAAATGTCTTTTGTAGGTCAAACATGTACTAAAACACATTCCCCGAAATCCTTCCCCCAACACACACACTACTACCCCACCCCCACCCCTTCACACATACACATTATTTTTGCCCACACCCTGTATTCTACATAGCCTCAAAGAATGTCGCATAAGAAGATAAGGGCCATGGGGGCCTGTGTACGGGGACAGTTCCTTTACAGAGTACTTGTAGACTGGACCACACCGTCACTCCAACTATTCACTGTCAACTTTAGCATATAAATCTTATCTCAATAAAGTCTCAAAGTAAAGTTTATAGCCAAATATTGAGTCAACCTAATTTTCCAAAGGGATAATGGAACTCTGCTGAACGTCCCACTCCAGTTACCACTTCCATGCTTGCTATGAAACTGACTTGAAAATATCTTGCGATTTTTGAAGAAAAACACCCACATAATAACTTTTAGCAATGTCTTGCCCCTATGAGCTCTGTGTGTATTTTATATCTATTCACATATTAAAATTCTATGAAGACGTAATATTTCAAACAAAAGAGATCATGAGATGGGTATACGTACTTTCAGGGTAGGCCAGGTCATGATAAACATTCCAAAAGGCCCGAGTTAGTACCTAAATATCAATTTATAATCAATCCACTTCAATCTACTTAAAGAGTTGAGCCACGGGGACCAGTTACATTATCTCTTGTGGCACCAGAAGAGAGCATTTCAACAGACTTGAAGCTATGCACTTGACAACGAACATTACAACACATCAATGAGTGTGGTGATTGATGCAGTCAGTCAGTGCAGTCATAGGAGCCTGCCTCTTATTACATAAACTGTGTAACGACGCGATCACACGAACACTACACACATCATTATGTAGATACACACACCTGTAGTTGTGTTTGTGACATGAAGACCAAGGAGACGTTACAATGAGCAGTATCCCCGAGTTATCAGTCTGCAGGTATAGGGAGGGAGGGCGAAGCACGGCAGTGTGCTCCTAGCGGACAACGACCAACCCACAATGAGACACAGGTCAACACAAGATCAACCCATCCCACCGACAACTCGCATACAAGATCAACCCATCCCACAGACAGCTCGCATACAAGATCAACCCATCCCACAGACAGCTCGCATACAGGATCAACCCATCCCACAGACAGCTTGAATACAAGATCAACCCATCCCACCAACAACTCGCATACAAGATCAACCCATCCCACAGACAGCTCACATACAAGATCAACCCATCCCACAGACAGCTCGCATACAAGATCAACCCATCCCACAGACAGCTCGCATACAAGATCAACCCATCCCATGGACAGAGAGAGTTAGTCCAGGGCCTGTAGTAGCAGTCATATAGTGATGTACTACTAGAACTGGTTGGCCTTGCTTTATGTGAAAAGAAACACAACAGATGGCAGCACTGGTTCCAAGAAGGTCCTGCTACACTTCCGATGTACTTTACTAGGCGGCATAGTTAAAAGGAATTTCTACAGCTACAGTGGTAATACTCCTTGTTAATAAGATAAGCCATTAGAAGAATGGTGATCTATATGCTGTCTTCCCTCCTTACTTGCAATCAATGTTTATAACAACATGGCTAGCCATGATACTGAATATCATCCGAGTGTACGAAGTCTGGGATCTTGTCACTTAACTAACCACAGAACGTGCCAGCAGGAAAACTTGGTGACCTCTACTAGATTTACAGTGTCATCATGGCCCAACAGGGTTTTGTGACCGCCTATGGGGTTTTGTTAACATCTACAGGGTTTTGTGACCGCCTATGGTTTTTTGTGACTGTCTATGGGGTTTTGTGACCGTCTATGGGGTTTTGCGCTACTACCTGTGCAGCTATATAGCAGGTCATTTATCCTATGTTAGAGAAAACTTGATCCAAGTATCTGCACAGAGAGAGGAACACCAAATATCATATGTCTGTGAAGCGCGATTTTAGCAAATATACAGCCCAGTCTTGCTGAAGGAAACAAGACCGCCAGTCTATAGGTTTCTCACATAGATATAGGTGGCAGACTTATTGCACTGGTACAGTTACATCAAGCAGGGTTCAGTTGGGCAAAAATTGCTTAAACCATTTCCTTAGATGCATGAAAAGAAAGCACAGTAGATAGTGCAGTACACCTTGTCTTGAAAGACTGCCATACTGGTCCTAAAATATAGTCTCTCAAGACAGGTGGTCTTTGGTGACAGGCTCAATTGCATTGACATTTGGGACTTTCTGCCAGGAATGTGGTCCTTCAAGACAGGTGGTCTCTCAAGACCGGTGCTATCCAGCCTCCAGTCAAGTTGTGTCAGTAGAGAGTGCTGACACAACTGCCTAGCATCAATATGAACAGCTGCCAGCACAATCGAATGTCATGAAAATGATATTCAAATAACATTTTGATTTCACAAGTGCACAAAGGTAATGGTTACATTTCGTAGCTGCTATCAGATGAAGCTTACCACTAAAATCCTCATTCATTAACCAGTACGTAGAAAATACGTCCAGTGGGCCCCCGACATTCTATACAGACTCTATGCCAGATAGCCTACAGTAGTTTTGAAAATTTGCCCTACCCATGTATTATACAGAATACAGTAGAACCTGTCTTGAAAGACCACCTCATTGTCCATGCAATATGGTTTCTCCAGATAGGTGATCTTTGGTGACAGGTTCATTTGCATTGAAATGTGGGACCTTCTGCCAAGAATATGTGGTCCCTTAAGACAAGTGGTCTGTCATGGCAGTGGTCTTTCAAAACATGTTACACCGTACAGTCAGACATTAATATCCGATATCAACCAGCAGAATTAGTCAACAGACTGTAGACAAAAAGATAAATGCATGAAAACAATTGCTCTTCTAGTGCAAAGCTATAAGTAAAACTACTGCAACAGCAGATGCAACTTTGATTTTATATATAAATGCATATGTCATTCAGAATATAGCAATCAACTAAAGCAGCTATAGAGAGGTTTGGTTTTGTGGCAAGGTCAAGGTCACTATGCTGCATCTAGGAATATGTCAAAGACGGTTTGATTTGAGCTGCATCACGTTAATGTGTCATGCAGGCTGACTAGACCTAGAACTACATTAGTCCCTCTCTAACACGGCCACGCAATTTGTCAAAAAATTGTGGCCCTATTAGAGAGGTGGCCTTTGGTGAGAGGGAGAATTGCATTTACAGTAGCAGTGGCATAGATTTTTGGCCATATTAGCAGGGTGGCCTCTATAGAGTGGCCACTAAGACAGGAACCACTGTGTATATGATGTACAGAGGATTTGAACACAATTTTCGCAACAAGCCAATAGGCAGTGGGATAAACTGATTCTTCTCCAAAACAAGCAGAATCTTGAATAAATTGATTAACTAAATAAAATAGTTTACTTACAATCTGATAAAATATACAACATACTAGCATATAATGATTTGCTACAAATTAATATCAAATACACCAGGGCTAGCTTAAAGCTAGATAACACGATTGCCTAAGTTTTAAAACCAAGACTTTCCAGTCAGGGGTCCTGTGAAAAGATTATGCAGAAGTGGTTCTTTACTTTCGTGTGTCACAGAACATACATAATCACTGATTTCCCTCACACATCATACAGAATCCATGGATTTCCCTCAATGACCATGCAGAATCCATGGATTTCCCTCAACGACCATGCAGAATCCATGGATTTCCCTCAACGACCATGCAGAATCCATGGATTTCCCTCAAAGACCATGCAGAATCCATGGATTTCCCTCAAAGACCATGCAGAATCCATGGATTTCCCTCAAGAAACATGCAGAATCCATGGATTTCCCTCAAAGACCATGCAGAAGTCACAGATTTTCCCCACGCATCAGGCAGAATCCAGGGACTTTACAAGACTAGATGAACATTCAAAATGACTCGATACACCGTCAAGGAGAGAAATGATGTCAACAACTACATTAGGCGAACTTTCCCGTTTCCACCCAGACACACAGCGGGTGTTTACCTCCGACATACATATATATATATATATACCACTGGTAACAGGGGTGTGAGCATGCAATTACTACCTACCAAACACATGCATATAACTGGTCAAATCTTACGCTAACATAATAGTAGCTACAATAAATGACACTTTGCTAACAGCAAAGCCTGACCAACATGGCCGACCAGTTGTATAACTCCGTCACATGGAGGGGGTTTCCAGTGTTACTCATCGTTTGCACATAACACTCGTAGCAAAATACTACTACACGGAAAAAAAAGATTTCCATAATATTCTACTCTGCGTCACAGAAAGAAATCGGCGTACAGGTACATTGTAGGCGTACAAAATGAAAAACTGATGAATACCTTGTTCCATTTTAATACCTACTGAAATGTCTAATGCACCATTCAGCAGATATAATATACGCTGAAATTCCTATACATAGCCTTCAACACACTGAACCAAAGACAGAATGCATTTTTGAATATTTTACAAAAAAAAATTCTAAACAGTGCTTAAGAAAATATGAGAAAATGTCTTAGGAAGCTTGTTTTCTGAAGAAGTTGATAGGTCACCACACAACACCAAAGATTCTAATGAAACAATCCAGAAGAAATTAAGTACGATTTTGTTGTACAAACGACAACGGCATATATATAAATACAAGAAACAGTATAAGAAAACAAAGAACCTTCAAATAATTATAAAATACAAATGTAAGTAGATGTGAGTGACACACATGTATATGATTATCATAAATTATGTCGACATATATGGCTGAATATCACTAGGCATGTGACCTTGAACAGACCATCCGATATATCCATTGTGACCTTGGATAATCATGTAACCATTTCCGACATTTTGTTTTTACTTTGTTGGCCGATATAGGAAATTTTGTCAATAGCAACAAGATACTTTGTAATGACGTCTGTTCAAATATCTTCCTATGCCACTAATTACATTGTTTTTTTATTATTATTTTTTGGGGGGGTAAAATGGCTCTACTCCACCTCATCCCAAGTTTTGATCTCTCAGAGTTGCTGCATTCATTCTACAAACAGTAAACGCTAAATATTTACAATTTATTCTTAGTAAGCCAAAACCAGATAAAAAGTTTAGCTATGACACAGTCCATAGAAAACATGCTTTAAGCTCAATACTACAACATGGCTATACATTTGACTGCATAAGGATTGTAACTACCAATTACCAACTGTACATTACTCAAATCTAGCTAGCACTGGGTATCAAAAACAAGATACAATTTCGTTGGTTTGCACTCTCTCCCTACTCTCTGTACAAACTAGCAAAACCTGACAAGCAAGGTTTCTTTTTTTTTTTGTCTGGTGACCAATTTCCATTCCATCAAGAAACCCTTTATAAATGTAACCATGGCAACATACTGTAGCGACATTGTTGGCTTGTAATCATAGCAATATATTCAGTAGCAACATTATCCATTTGTAATCATGGCAATATATTCAATAGCAATATTGTTGGTTTGTAATCATGGCAATATACTCAATAGCAACATTATTGATTTATAACCATGGCAATATAATTCAATATAGCAACATTGCTGGTTTGTAATCATGGCAATATGCAATAGTGACCTTGTTGGTTTTTGCCAAGCTCAGCAGGTCATCCATGCTCCCACACACATCACACACTAACACTGCTCTAGTGGCTATAGCTACATTTTGCAAATCACGTCAGGCTTTGAGCAGCATTCGCATGTAGAGATCAGAAACTCAGACACTGACACAGGTCCGTACAGATCTTGAATTCTTTTCAATAATATCTTCCACTCCACTAATTCTGAGAGCCACACAGTAGGCTGAGAAAGAGCTGCTACTCCAAATATCACTCTGTGAAAATACCTTCATCTTTGACTGCAATTTTTGTAACAAAATTCACGTCTGACCAAATTTCTGCATGGAAGGAGTTCTAGGTTGTCGGAGCATTGTAATTGGCTAACAATCTGACTTTCGTAGGTCAAAACTTATTATATAATAAGTATTTTCAAGAACTCCGGCTCTTGCAGACTAAAGTCAAAACTCTAGACTTAAGTATTTTCGAGAACTCCAGCCGTGGTTCTTGGAAGACTCCACACTCTGACCAGTTCAGTTAGAGACACCAGGTAAGTACAGCTGGTATGGGATCACCTCTAATGACCACCCGCATATATTAGTCACCTGTTTATAATAACCAGAGTTTGCCATTTCCAAGGTTAGGGTATCCACGATTCTGAACCTCTACACAAAGACCACCAGTGTCTAAGGTCCACTGGTCCCTAGCGTGGTCTTTATATACAGGTTATACTGCCTATCTTCCAGTGACTGATCTGCAGTATTCTGACCTCTTGACCTCTACAGGGATTGACCTCTGGCCTCTACAGGGATTGACCTCTGACCTCTACAGGGATTGACCTCTGACCTCTACAGGATTGACCTCTGACCTCTACAGGGATTGACTGACCCCCAAGCGTCCCGACTCCTATCAGACAGGCCAGCTTGGGGCGCCCTCTAGCTAGTGTGTTAAGAGTATATGAGTACATGCGAACTTGTAATACAACGGTTCAGGTAGGTTCCAGGCTTTGTGTACACCACCAGTCTGTGTACACCACCACATTGTGTACACCACCACATTGTGTACACCACCATTTTGTGAGCATGCATTCTATGCAATACACTCTCAACATTCAACATGCACTCCCGTTTCTGTGCATGCGTCCTGCACAGACAGACGTGACTGTCTGCTATACCCCATGCCATGCGTTCTATATATTGCTCAACCAGCATAGGAAGTACCGAACAATGCACACGGTCACCCCCCTCCCCCACCACCCCCCTGTGACGTAGCGTGACCACCGGTGCTGTGGTGACACCAGATGTAGCGAAGGAGGGAAGGAGGGAGTGAGGGAGGGACGAGTGTATTTGAGAACCCCCGCCGATGGTTTGCTCTATGTCACTTTGAAATTCAGTTTGAAGTTTTTCCTCTGATCTCCCAGTAATCCCTGATAGGTGTCAGACTGCAGGAAACGCTGGTACGAGTCCTTCTCCATCAATGCCTGGATACGCTTCTGAGCCAGCTCAAACGTATGGCGGTCGGGACGACTCATCAGCTCCTGAGTCTCCATACGAGTCTTCGAGTCCAGGTTGATCTGGAACCAGACCACAGTGAGAGCAATCACTTCAACTGGATACAAAGATCATAAAGAACTACGAAAGAGCCTGTCTTAAAAGACCACCCCTATTGGCCATAAAAATAGGGTCTCTCAAGGCAGGTGGTTTTAGTGATAGGTTCAACTGCACTGAAATAAGGGACATTCTGACAGGACTCTGTGGACCTTCAAGACAGGTGGTCTCTCATGGCAGTGGTCTTTCAAGACAGGTTTCACTATACATGTACATTCAAGAGAAAATCTGACCAAGGTAGTTGGTAAGTTTGATAGTTGGTTAAGTTTGACAAACAACTGTGTAACATTATTAACAAGTGCAGTACAAGTGATTCCTAGTGCCTTTTCTCATGCTACATTATTGGGTTCTCAAAGCATGCTTTATCTTTGTGCCGCAATATACCTGTAGCTGGCACAATGTTCTTGTCATTGATAAATCTGAGGGATTAAGGATTTATATTATCAGTATAAATCTGGCATTTGTAATCTGTAATACCTGCCACAGTGTAGTAAGTCTTGTGATTGCCTAAAATTGCTGTATTTTTGCTATTCTGCTGTATTGACTCTATGTATTGACTCTATTGTTCCTATGTCTGCTGTTGTTCCTATGTCAGTTGCGTTGTTCTTATGTCAGCTGTATTGTTCATATGTCAGTTGTATTGTTCATATGTCAGTTGTATTGTTCCTACGTCAGTTGTATTGTTCCTATGTCAGTTGTATTGTTCCTATGTCAGCTGTATTGTTCATATGTCAGTTGTATTGTTCCTGTATCAGTTGTATTGTTCCTATGTCAGTTGTATTGTTCCTATGTCAGTTGTATTGTTCCTATGTCAGTTGTATTGTTCCTACGTCAGTTGTATTGTTCCTATGTCAGTTGTATTGTTCCTATGTCAGTTGTATTGTTCCTATGTCAGTTGTATTGTTCCTATGTCAGTTGTATTGTTCCTATGTCAGTTGTATTGTTCCTATGTCAGCTGTATTGTTCCTATGTCAGCTGTCACTATCATCATCACTACCTCGTGAGCTGCCTGGACGGCGACAAAGTCCGTAAAGATCTCCTGAGCCCGGGGAATGAGCTGGTTAGACTTGAGGCTTTTATATTCCTCACACGCCAGCCAGAATTCCACGTTCTCCTCACTGAACTCTTTGCGTAGGAAGTCACGGAACATCTCCAGGCCATCTGGTATAGAACAGAACATAGAGGTCAGCAAGGTAATAACTGTAGAGGATCCATTGCCCATTTTCATGCTATTACCATGGCATAAATTAACCAAAACAACTGTCAAGTTTGAGACTTTTGAGCCAAAAATCAGGCATTAGACATGTTAGATGCCTGCACTTCATGATTTAATATATGGCATTTACAGGTCAGAATACGATGCATCTTAATCACTGGAGAAATTCAGATTTGAACTCTGTACAGTTTAAACATGCTACAGCTGGCCCATCCTAGATAATAACAACTTATTCCTATCCTAGACAATGACTACTCAATCCTATTCTAGACAATGGCTACTCAATCCTATCCTAGACAATGACTACTCAATCCTATCCTAGACAATGACTACTCAATCCTATCCTAGACAATGACTACTAATTCCTATCCTAGACAATGACTACTCACTCCTATCCTACACAATGACTACTCAATCCTATTCTAGACAATGACTACTCACTCCTATCCTAGACAATAACTACTCACTCCTATCCTAGACAATGACTACTCAATCCTATCCTAGACAATGACTACTAATTCCTATCCTAGACAATGACTACTCACTCCTATCCTAGACAATAACTACTCACTCCTATCCTAGACAATGACTACTCAATCCTATCCTAGACAATAACTACTCACTCCTATCCTAGACAATAACTACTCACTCCTATCCTAGACAATGACTACTCACTCCTATCCTAGACAACCACTACAAACTCCTATCATGCACGATATGGGCGGCATAGCCCAAGACCGCTACAGACATTTGGCAAAGTTATGCGCAACCATGCGCAAGGCACAGGCCCTTCCCCACTGCTGCGACTACTGCTATCTTGGACAGCTACTCACTCCTATCCTGAAGAAGGTTTTCCAGGGATTTGCTCCACTGAAGGGCAGATTCTGGTGTAGGTTTCCCCGGCAATGTGTCGGTATGACGACGACTCAGTAAGGGACCAAAAATCTTATCCTTCATACCACGCAGGGCAGGGGGGCTGCAACAGACAAGAACCACACTAAACAATGAACACCCATAATGTTAAAACCCTAATTGTTAATCCGGCTCACACTCCCCAGACTTTCTGCATACACACTATGCCTACACCCACTTGTAATGCATATTGTGGCATTTGAGTGTCTTACTGGGTAAACTTGCTTGACTGGAACTTACACAGTCGTCAACCAAACTAGGGATATAACATGAAAACTAGGAAATAAGATCGCCCACAGCCACTGGACTACAATACACTGCTCCTAATCGTGATGTGGTCTCAGGACTGAGACTATTTTATTGAACATTGACAAGGCAGTTTTTGGTACCGCTGAGAAGTTGTCTTTATTTGAGGCGGTGGTAATTGTGATTTGGTCGCACAGCGAGATTCCACCACGCTACAAACTTACAGGAGACTACAGCTCTGGTGATTGGGAAGTTACAGCAGAACATGGAAATAAGTGGCCGTTTTCTCTACTCCAACAAACATGACGGACATACAGTACACAAAAATGTTTTTTGTATCAAGATTTATAAACACACGAGCATGCAGTCTTCCAGCTTTGCTTTAAGCCAACAATACATGTACTGCCACAGCAACAAAGACCAGGGATTGTTAGACAAATTTCTGATAGGGATAGACATGTAGTTGTATCTTTGGACACAGCTGATCATGTCAAATCCCGTTTAACAGTTCACAGTGAAACCTGTAAACAAAGACCATATAAGCCTGTAAGGGACCAATGAAATATGATCTTCATACACAGGTGGTCTTTATATACAGGATGAATCACAAATTTACATTGGAAGCATGCTTGGTGCAGTTTAGTCACCTTTCAGAACGACAGCCTAAAAACTGAACATGCCATTTCCCTTCAAGTTGGTCTATATAGTTCAACCACTTTTAATAGGATTTTACTACTTTGGGGCCCCCTACTACATGTACTAATGCTACTAACTCTGTATCAGTGTTTACACTGTAGTGTATAGATATGAGATGATTCCCCTTAGGCATGACGGCCTAATGATTTTTCTTTTATAGGAAACAATGACCTGGGAACTGGTTGTGAGAGGCAGGGGTAGGTTTCAATGTCTGCATGACTCTAGCAGGCAGGTATCTACAGTCAGGGCAGGGGGAAACTGTACAGGAGGGTCGACCTGCTGGGGGTAAAGTGGGAAATGCGTAGGAAAGAGAGAGAGAAGAAAACATTCATGGTTTGCTTGATCTCCAAACCATACATTGTTATCAACAGGTCAAGTGGCATGACGCACAGACAGACAGGCGATGACATCACAGCCAGCGCTGCTACATCATACACTGTCCAAGATGAACTGGGAGGGGTACATAGGAGTAGAAATGGTGGCAGAGTTAGGCAATACTCAGACCAAAGCTTCTGGTCCTACCCCCATTCCTGTGTTCTCTAAGAGAGTGTGGGCTTTGTTTATCTGGTCATGCAGCTTATCTCCTTCCTTCCACATATACTCACAGACTTTTCTTTTTGGATTTGGTACTTGAGGGTTTTTTCTCTTTTTCGGCAGACTCTGCGGCCTGGTCTCCGCCAGTCTCACTCTCCGACTCTGAGGTTACAGGCTCTGGGGAGGCCTGTCCTGCGCCAGCGGCCCGCACCATCGGCTGAAACAACCAACAGCTAGAAAACTTACCACGGGGCGCCACATTCATGTATATTCAATAGGTCATATAACAAAGTCACAACTGGTCTCAAATGACTGAAAGCAGTCACTCAGCATGCTCAGTAGTGTAGGCCAGTTTCTAACATATTTATATTCAAAGTCAACTCTCAATTTCAATTTCAGGCGGTGTGCCAGAAGCATACACCACGAAAGGTACATTAAAACATACAGGCACAAAAACAGCATGGAGTTAACCTGGTTAAGACAGCTTAATTTTGCTTTGCTCTTCAACATGTTCAAATTATTCCCACAACAGTCACGAACACCGCGGCCGGGTAGTGTAGTGGTTGAGCGTTCGCCTGGCATGCTGGAGGTTGGTGGTTCAATCCCCGGCCGTGTCAAACAAAAGACGTTAAAATTTGAGGTTCTGCTGCTCTGCTTAGCGCTCAGCACAAAAGAGATAGAGACCATCTGGCCGGCTCGGAGTCAGAATAATGGTCTGGGTTGGGACATTACTACTTACCCGTGGGGTGGTGTTTCAGTGGGCTAGCACTATAAAGACTGGCCGCAAGTCGGACTAGTACAAGACGGGTCCAGTACATACACACCAACAACTTGCAGTCGGTGAT
>JAAUYG010033826.1_pt1 | contig 15373 bp, 10 predicted proteins | sample 7278091 | NCBI WGS metagenome assembly JAAUYG01 (sample SAMN14350201, study PRJNA611818) | marine sediment metagenome | isolation source: surface marine sediment (0.6m) | place: French Polynesia: Moorea | collected 2018-08 | reverse complement strand
TAAGGCAACAATAAAATACTCAATAGACCAACATGACCTTTCATTAATTTTTTCATTTATCTGGGTAGTTTAGGGTTTTCTGGTGTTGGGCCCCCCCCCCCCCCCCCCCCCAAAGCCCGTTTAATACCAAAGTTTGTCTATCGTGCTATTGCTACTCATGGAATTAACACCAAACCGGCTGATGACAGTCAAGGGGAATCCTATACACAGAATTTTCGTCAAAACAAGTCTGTGTCGTTAACCATTTAACCAATTATTGGCAATTATTCCATGCTTTCTTCACGAAAAATCAAAATATATGAAACAAAATAGCCCTTTCTGTTCAATTACTCATAGACCAGCAGCAGTTCGAACTAGCACAAGACGGTCCACTACATACACATAAGCTATCGTGTTCAAAGATTAAGCCATTGAGCTTGATATACCTTGTTCCCGTTTCTATAAGACTGAAAAAATATCAAAGACAAGTAAAGTTCTTGTCACTAACTCAATTACTGATCCGTAAACCCAATGCTTGTTGACCTAACCTACAGCTTAAAGACGTCAAACCAAGATCTGCGGCCCACTGCCTTACTTGAAGACGATGTCCCTGTATTCATCTAACCAGACAGCTGCCACTCTCAGGGCGTTGTGTCTGACAGTCTTGCCCGCGGATTTCCCGTCAAAGCTGTACGGTGAAGACTTACGGAAGATGTGCCCCACGTGTGAACACGGACTGAGCAGCAACTGGCCACGGCACATCCACGTCTGAAATGTCAGCGATTCTCTCTCTGGACAGATGTTATCTAAATACATGTGTTGTCTAATGTCTGATGACCAGAGGGTGTAATCTGTCACTGACGCTCCCCTGCGGGTCTTTGCATTCAGCGTCAACTGGTCTGCTTCTGTATCAACGCCACCTGCTGGGGTACACTGGGGCTAGCTCTCCTTAATGCCATGATTATATTTAGACTTCGTGTAACTTGAGAACACAACGCCATGGTGCAGCAAATTATGTGAGATATTACAGACAGGTAGCCACAAAAGGAAACCGATTTTATCTTATTAATACATGGCCCCATTTATGTCTCCTTGCTCTCGTAGTGCATTAGTACTCCCAGTTTGGATATTTTTTTCTATAACTTACAGTAATCCACAACAGATATTACTATACCTTGAAAGATATTTCAATATTCTCCCCACCCCACACGTCTAAGCCAGGGTCGTAGGTTCCAAGTTCATAAAAGAAGTCTTTGTGGATAGCAAACAAACCACCGGCTATGGTAGGCGTTCTGAAATGTTCCACCAAGACAACTACATGTATCTTCAACAATCGTGCTCAAAATATAGTTGGTACCGTATAAAGCAATTCTAACGGGCTGGTGAAGTCGGGTAAGTTGCCAAAACAGTATATTTTATAGAGTGAACCCTTTCTGAATTTTATGGATACATGTACCTTTTATAAAATGCTATACAGTACCGCTCATGTATTTAGAACAATTTACAACTGTTGCCCCCTATCCCTGGCAATGATATCAGCCAACCGCACACGTACTTACCTGATGTTAACAGCTCTGTTTATTCTGCGGTCCTTTTCGTACTGAGGAAGAGGACTCCATTTGAAAGTCAAGCTCCAGGTGAAGGTGCCTCGAAGTGAGTCATCGATGCCAGTGTACCTGTTATTGAAACACAAATGCACATCTTACAACTGTAACGTTACAGCTAGGATATTGTTGGAATTTCAAAAGATGGCGATGTCTATTAAGGTATTATCATGAGCTTCCGTTTTCGAAGATAATTTAAAATAAAAGTACGCGCTTTCGGTTGTAAAGAACGAAGCCAGTACGTGGCACTAAGCAACGCACGACCCCCCTACCGGAAGTCCTTGGCATCCACGAGGTCGATAATAGGTGAGATGACTGTACGTTTGTTGAGACGTATCTCGTCTAGGAGAGGTTCCAGCCAGCCCACGTTACATTCAACGTGGGAGTCGAGGTACAGAACGACCGGGGCCAGGGACACTTCCAGACCAATAAGACGGGCCCGGATCAAACCCTCACGTTGACTACAACGTACGATTTTCACTTTTGGGAAGTCTTTGAAATAGTTGTCTAGTGGCTCTTTTAGAAAGTCTGGAGAGGAAACAAGACGAAAAGGGTTATGTATTTAGTTGCCAGTGTGAGGTGTTGTTTATAAGAAAAACAAAAACAACAACAACAACAAACAAACAAACAAACAAATGTTTATACCGCGTGCCTAAACCTGTGCATGCATTATCGAGACAAGACTAAGGTCTGTTAGAAACCACAGTAGAGTTGAATAGACATATATCAATAATAAAAAAAAAATAAATCAGATCATTGTTCGGAAAACCTTTCACAGTTTATGTTAGAGATCGCATGTACATAGCCACAATAAAACGTTTTCAAAAGCAAAACTTCCATTTTACGAATGTAGATAAGTTACATGTATATGTTACATGTACATGTTATAGCTTTTCTTATGAGATATTGATTGCGTCAATCAATCCACTAGTTCTAACTTTGATTACATCGTCACTAGGCTGACGCTCATGTTCGACTATAACAAACAATTTGTCATTCCCAAACAGGTTAAATATATTCTCTATGAAGCCCCATGGTAGTTAAAGCAAAGATTGGAGATGTGTGAGCCTGACCTTTCTGGCTGAAGTCATCTACCAGAATGACCTCCTCCAGCAGCTGTGGTGGGGAACGATTGATGACGCTGTGGACTGTACGGAGTAGAGTGCTCCACGCCTCATCTGTGAAACAGACGATTACACTGACCTTGGGCAGCAGGTTGTACGGGTAGCTGATCGATTTACACCTGTGGAGTTACCATAAACTGATTTACATTTTTCAAAAAGAAATAACGCATAATTTTACAGGCACATTTGTTTTTTTTTGGGGGGGGGGATACTGCAGGAAAGTATTTATATGTCTTACATTGTAGTTAGCCTACAATGTATCATATTCTGTCCCTTTTCAGATGTCAAAATGGGTGTCAGTAGCACTTTAACATTTCTGCCTCTAAAAAATTTCTCCAGAATTTTATGAAATACAATCGAAGTTTTATTTATGGAGCTTTACAACACACACAATGCATAGCAATGTTCACCTCCTTAATAAATTAAGCCATACGGTAGGCAGTTACACACGTGACTTCACATGTCATATAGTTATATATAATTCTGATTGAAAAGGGTGAAAATAACACAACGATAAACAACGAAAAGTCAACATGCAAAGACAACAAAATATATGAATGGACAGGTGTATCTGGTGTTGTCGATCTCACACCTTTAGAGAGATATACTGTTTATAACTTTTGCTATATCCCTTTTGCATGCTATCTCCGCTATAGATGTTCATGTGATTCAACTGCTCTTAACCTATTTTTTGCTAAGTGACGCCTATTGGTTGTTGAAGGAGGTTACTGACAGTCATGCACCTTCGGTCTCTAAATGCAAAGAGCATGCGTCGACGACGGTATGACAAGGCGCTTACTAAAACAAACTGGAAATCGTACGCAGAGAAACATTGTTACTGGTAACCGTAATAAAAGTATTAGAAAGTTTATCGAATAAAATTGTTCTGGAAATAAGTCACATCGGTTCTGTGAAACTGTCAGCCCTCTGTTTTCAAATAAGTGTGAAAATAGTAACAGTATAGCCTGTTGGAAGAACAGAATGTAGTACATGATGCCGCTGAACTTGCAACCATTTTCAATTGTTATTTTAGGATAATAGCAGGCACCATGGGAGCTCCAGATCCTGCAGACGAAGACGATGATGGCATAGTTTTGCTAGAGAGAGACAAAAATAACAAACGATGGATCCAGAGAAATGGATCCAGAGAAGTGCAAAGCCCAGAAAAATCTTTAAATTTGATCACGTTACAGAGAATTATGTCATACAAAGATTAAAGGTTTAAAAGTCTAAGACGTCAATGGGGTGTGACAAGCTTCCACTGAAAATAATCATACCTGGTGCTACTATTCTGTGTACTTATTTTGCAATGCTCATTAATATCTGTATAGAGAAGTCTTTCTTTTCGTCAAAGCTCAAGTTTGCAGAAATTACACTTGTGTACAAGAAAGGCGATATTTATGACAAAGGAAACTATTGGCCAGTGAGTCTTTTACCATGTATCTCCCAGGTATTTGAAGGCGTTCAAATAGGTCAATTACAGTGTCATTTTAATCCATTACTTTCCTATCATATGCCAAGGATTTAGGAAGGGCCACAGTTGTCAAGGTGTTCTTTTTACAAACTTAATTGAAACATGCATTGCCAAGGCAAAAATTGACAGTAAATTTTGCGTTGGTATAATTTTAAGGCACTTGTACAAGGCTTTCGATTGACTCCCGTGGTGTTTATTTGTCAGCAAGTTATCTGGATAGGGTATATCACTACTCATGCTAGCTTTTAATAAGCTACTTTAGTAATCAAAGACAGGGAGTTAAGGTACGGGACAAAATGAGTGACTTAGCAAGGTATGGGACGTTGTTTACGTATTCCTGTTTCACGTTCTCTTTTTTCGAATTCCATTTAGCTATTCTAGCGTAGATTCTATTTCTCGTTTCTTGATTCACATTTCGCATACTTTGGGAAGTTTAACCATGGACCCATGTGGCTCAGGCCAGACCAAAAATTTTCGACCCATGGCCTTGGCCACGACCCATCAAGATCATAAGCAAAAATGGCGCCAAAAACCAAAGGTGGTCATGGAGACTAAGAGTGACCGTCTTGAGTTCGTGTGAGCATGGCTCTAGGTGGTGTATGCCAAAGCCAAAATATTCGACTATGACCAGATCATGATCTCGACCGTGGTCGTGGTTAAGGTCATGATCTTGGTCGTGGTTAAGGTCATGGCTTGCAAATCTTGGTTTTGGCCTGCGCAAGCTAAATTTATGATCAAATGAACTCAAGACAGCCCATGTTGGTCTCCAGGATCAACTTTGTTTTTGGTGCCATTTTTGCCCACGATCTTGATGGTTTTTACTTATTATTTACTCACTCACTCACACATTCACGCAATCACTCTCACTCACTACCTTACTTCCTTTCTCTGCCTTGTTTCTTGGGAGCGAGGGGAAGTAACCACCTTAGCACATTTTAAATACATGTACCACTCGACTTTGACTTCATATAAGCGGAGTATAAACCTTATCTTTGTTCCCACTCCACTCCAAATGGATGGGAAACTCACATAAAAGCTGTAACCAGTGCCTGACACCGCCCAAACTACCCACAAACAGAGCTAAACAGCAGGCTGTAGTAAGCCTCTGTGTAACGGTGGTATTGCACACATATCCCTGCATATGCTGTTAATGAAAAGTGTTGTCCGGAGGTTCAACACACTTGAGTGTGGCCTATTCTATGGTCTTCGTGCCAGGACATGCGTCCCTAATGGCATCGTGACGTGAATGCTTTAAATTGGCAATGGGCTCATAAAAGCCCCTTCACCACGGGGAAGAAGTAGCAGGTGCCAACATGCCACGTATCCATATCCAAAGTCGCCATGCAAAATGGGTTCGCTAGCACTGGGATTAATTCCTTTCGACTGCTTGTGGTCTTCGCGATATGGTAGCTGTCCCGCAGAGACTGCGTGACATTCACGACCATGGCAGACCCATTGTGAGGGCGGTGCTAGACATGGCTCGATGTAGGCGATGGATCTCCGTAACTCCTGGCAGACATATTAGGAAAAGTACATGTATACCGTCGCCCAACCCCGTACATTTACCCCAAACCACAATTTTACAATGTCTAGACCCAACAGGCCTGCATTTCGATCCTGCATCCAAGCACAACACAAAAGTAGACCCACTATTTCCAAATCCATCCTCCATGTAAAACTTCACAAAAATTATCAGAGACGCATTGTTTTTAATCAGGCTTGGCGTGGTTGGGATTCGAACCTCCCCCCTCCCCCCACACCCCCACCCCACCCACACACACTATACACAGCATAGAAGATATGAAAATCACACACTTACGTTGTCGAGGCAGCTATTACGGGCAGTAGTTTTTTATCCTATATTTTGTTTACATTTGAATACGATGAATGACTTCATCGCTGCAGGTAAAAGTAACTAGAAAGGATAAAAAATGTGGATCCTCGCAGCGTATAATTAACAAGGACAGAGAAATTTCCTGAAATTTTAGCTCAAACTCAATGCTTGATGTCTTAGATTTCCTGTCAGATTAATTCAAATCTGAACCACGGAAATTTAGTTCCATCTGTTCGCTGGCATCTCAGGTTTTTCTGTCAGAATATTTCAGCTCTGAGCTACTGGGTATCAATCTACATCGCCCTGGTGTGGGCCCAGATAATACCATCTCTAAAAAATTAAACATCTATAGTACGTACTCCAGTAATACATTTGGCTAGATGGCTTAGTCTGAAAGCTTCGCTGCCATACAGACACGAAAGTACCTCTTATCCTGCGGGCGAGACTAAGAGCTAGCTATCGTTTGAATGTGGATCTCCGGTCGGCGAGTGGGCAATTTTAATGTTTGGATCCAAGGGAATAAGATCTTGATTTGCATTGAAAAGTCATCAAGTTTCATTGATAAAAATGTAACGATTGTAACGTATACCACGTTCGCCAGGAAAGGCTATTCTGAATATCTCACCATATTCCGTTCCTGTCAAAACAACATATCTCCCCACCCCCCGATGGTGCACACCGAGATAAAAAAAGATGCATTACGCAAATGCACATGTAGTCTAAATCCCCAACCCCCCCCCCCTCTCTCTCTCTCTCTCTCTCTCTCTCTCTCTCTCTCTCAATTAGAATTGCGAAGTCTTACAGCATTGGAATCCGGGATGCAATGACTATGCTGGGGAAGGGAATTCACAATTTTACATAATGGAATCACGTGGCTTTAAAAGTAAAGCCAGCGCGTGGGTCCTAATAATTCATGCTGTGTCTCTCTTCACTTTTTATGGTTTTCCAGTCTCTCATCACTTTTTATAATTTTTTCCGTCGTCACGCTATTTTCATAAATATTTCATACACCATGCCATTTATATAGGATAACAGTATTATCACAGAAACCCAAGGCACGGTTTTCGCATATTTATTTCGACTTTTATTAATTGCCAGGTTTATAGTAACGTTGGTAAACATGGTAAAAGATGGTTGTCTAGTTTAAATACAAGGAAACTTTATTTTGAAATTATGAATTGAATGTTTTATACTACTACTACTACTGCTGCTGCTGCTGCTGATGCTGCTGATGCTGCTGCGACTACTGTTGCTTCTTCTTTAAAAATTACACACGATATTACTACTTTAAATGTGACACATGCTATTATTAGCGCATGCTAATACTGCTGCGAAAAAGTATAAACGATCATGCAACTATGCATATCTAAAACCTGTTATTAAATGCCCTGTTCATCCAAATCACTGTCTTACCAGGTACCAGATGTAAGGGTTTGGGACAAAGCCAAGGAGTTTGCCTGGAGCAGTATTTAACATTTAGAACATTTAGAAGTTTGCCTGGGGCTGTATTTAACATTTAGAATATTTAGGAGTTTACGTGGAGCTGTATTTAACATTTAGAACATTTAGGAGTTTGTCTGGGGCTGTATTTAACATTTAGAACATTTAGGAGTTTGCCTGGGGCTGTATTTAACATTTAGAACATTTAGGAGTTTGCCTAGGGCTGTATTTAACAATTAGAACATTTAGGAGTTTGCCTGGGGCTGTATTTAACATTTAGAACATTAGAAGTTTGCCTGGGGCTGTATTTAACATTTAGAACATTTAGAAGTTTGCCTGGGGCTGTATTTAACATTTAGAACATTTAGAAATTTGCCTGGGGCTGTATTTAACATTTAGGACATTTAGGAGTTTGTCGGAAGCTGTATTTAACATTTAGATTTAGAACGGCTGCTGGCGTGATACTATAATGTGTACACTATAGTGTCTGATGTCGGTCTGTTACCGAGATTTACCATACCCGTCCCTGGTTGTTTTGCAATGGAGGCCGTTCTTTTTTATTTTATTTTTAGTTAGAGATGGCCACAAGTACAATTACATCGCACAAAAGAGTTGCATAATGGGATATACAACACAACTTGAGACGGCATATACAATACAGCCAATATACATCACTTACAATTGCACACCACACAAAACATCTAACCAGAGTGGCACTACTGTATTACTGTCATAAAAATATGTTCTATTATTTCTTGTTCTATTTTACAAAAGATACAAAGTTTCTCTGTGATACAAAGTTTCTCTTTAATGATTTCTATTTGAGTAAAGGTTGTTTGTTGCAATATATCTTTGTAAATTTTATTAAATGGAAGTTACTTTAACCTATTTTTTAATAAATAAAACTACTGGCAGCTGTTCTTGAGTGCCAGAGTAGCACGGGCAGTTTTGCACAGAAGGCAAAGAGTGTGTTAAAATACATCTATTTTTACACTCTTTGCTGGAAGGACGACGCCGCTGTGCTTGTGGCGGGTCTCCTGGCAGCCTGTATAACTGTCAGCAGTCTGTGTCAGCCTAACAATGGGACTACAGGACACTGTGACCTGCCTCGTTTATCTCGCCCTAACTTGATCTAGGCTCTGGTCGGGATCCCGGACAGATTGTGGTCTGGATATGGGATTGAGGCTCTGTAAGGGGGATCTGTGTGAGTCAGACAAATGGTGACCGTATCACATAGATTGGTAGTAGTAGTAGTAGTAGTAGCAGTAGTAGTAGTAGTAGTAGTAGTAGCAGTAGTACTAGTAGTAGTAGTACTAGTAGTAGTAGTAGCGGCAGCAGCAATAAGAATAAGAAAAACAACAACAACAACAACAACAACAACAACAACAACAACAACAATAATAATAATAATAATAATAATAATAATAATAATAATAATAATAATAATAATAATAATAATGTCAAGCAACTCCGGCTTATGCCTATTAAAAACGTGTATAAACTTCCTGTTGAGTGAATGTCGCAGCCCCTGCGCCTCTTGTCATCGTCGTAAATTCTCTGTGATCAGTATCTGGCACGATTCTCTAATGTATCCCGGTAGGGCAACTGTCACAACTATCCCAGACGCATGCATTCTTACTCCCACAAATCCACCACTTTTTCGTCTTTGGAGTGCCTCGTCGGTTGTCACTGACACGAGGACGGCGTTGTGGCATTGGGTAGCCCCACCCGGGAGCCCCACCCATATACAATGCTCGTTTCTTATTTGCTTATTCCTCTTTCACAGATTTACCGAAAATAATATAGCAAAATATTTCGGAAATTAGCAAGAATCATGATTAAAAATGAAGATGTTATGAATTTTTAATGCATCTAAATCCCAAATTAGTTGCTGTTAATGTCTTTTAGATTTCACGAGTCGCGTTAACCTGTTGTGTCTTTGGTGCGACGGATTAAACTCGTGCGGACTTAGTGTAACGTATCATAGTAACGTTATTGTTTCATATTTGATGCAGCAGTTTATGTACGTACATGTACGTCACTTATTATAAGTTAAATCGACTACACACGCGCACGCAAGCACACATATTGGGGTCAGATGGCGTGTAGATGTTTCAGTCTGGTATATCCGGATGACTATAGCAATTTTTATTAAATTTTATCACGCATATCCCTTCCCCTTCCTCGTAGGGGAAAAGTCTTTCAACAAAGAAAGATTGAGTGGTATTGTCTATTGTCCCGGGATAAAAACTCTGTTGGCATGGAGATAGATTTCATTATCATGGAGACTGGGTAGATGAACGTAAGAAAGACGGATTGCGATAAGGTTTCTATAAAGGAAGACATAAGAATTTAATACACTTCGTTCTTCTATCTTAGAACATTTACGGGCTCTCACAAGGGGGTCTTCATAAAACGTTTCACTGGGAAATAATCAAAAGCGTAAGTACGTCGGCCCAAAAGTGCCTTGCGAAGAAAAAAAAAAATGTATGGCCAGGACGATATACTACTTCGTCCGGGCTATACGTCTATGGTCCGGACGATATAATAATTCGTCCTGACGATATACTAATTCGTCCCGATGATTTACGGTAGAGTCCTATGCGGTACCAATAAAGGCCTACGTCTGTTCATTCTGTGTATTGGAGAACTTTAATTAAACGTTTCAACTGGCTATGACTCACGTTTATATTGTGAACTATTGTGCAGCAACCGAATATTTATAAGTGGAGAGAATGGCCCAAAATGACCTTGAAGAAACAAATAGTTCAAAGGTACGTGTACATTAAATACTTAACTCATGTGACCCAATTTTCGTCAGCTGCTCTCTATGCTAAGACTTTTTTTTAAAATAAAGCTTAAATTCTGACGATTAACGTCTGTGTGAAATGCCATAGGGAACCAACTACAAAAATTTGGTTGGAAAAGAATCATAATTGTAGGAGATGCGCTTTAAAAGTCAGTTGCAAATATTCTAAAAACACACACACAATTTCACCGATTAAATCCCAAATGGTATTGGGACATTTAACGTCAAAGTACCCACACACATTAAATAAATACCCATATCTTCTCCATAGTTTCGTCCCTTATTAGGCTCTTCAATTAGGCGTTCTCAGGATACTTGAAATACCACACTTTTTCATATATGTACCAATTTCACTCTATGTTTCTTTTATAAATTACATACTTTGTAAGTAAAGTAACTTTTGTGTGGATTACCACAGGGAACCATGGTCGTCTTAACAAACCAAACGGTTTTAGGTAATGCTCATGCAAAAAGAGTATGATATCATTCAAATTCACATTATATCGTCCGGACGAAATACTAATCCGTCTGGACGAATTATTATATTGTCCGTACGATATCCTAATTCGTTTGGAATTACTCTATCGTCCGAACAATATATTTCTTCTTCACATGGCATTTAAGGGCCACCGTACGTAAGAGTAGCGTTTTAAGAAAATAACATTCAATGATAAGGAAACCAGTTAGAGCACATCATCATCAAAATTGATAATTTATAATTAAAAAATTATAAATTAAAATTATTAAAAAAAACATTTGTGATATGCCGTTTAAATGTGGAAATGTTTAAATTAAAAAATTACAAACATTAAGAAACTAGCATGATTTTGTGTCGAAGAGGTAAATTGAAAACTTTCAATTATCTTAAGACAGTCAATCGTAGCATGGACATTACATGCACTGGATTCATTTGTGGGTAATTCGGTGGACTTGCGATTTCTAGAAAAAAATAGATTGTGAAAACCTTCCCCCAACAGCATTTTGTTTAGTAAAGATCCTTTTTGAAGTTTCCCAGGACACTTTGAACACGCAAAGGGTTTCAATGGGAAGTGTGAAATTTCAATTTAAAAGAGTATTAAAGTTTAACATTGTGCCCAATGGAAAATCACCTGTGGACCAAACTAATCAGGGTATTTTCATATTTCACCTGTCATAATAAACAATGACGACGTAAGGGATCCTGTGGTCTCTGCCGGGACATGACTGGGACACGAGGATACAATTTCATGCAAATCTTTACAGACGTCTAGCCAGATTGAAAACAACAGGCTTTCGCCTATTATTGAATTACATGTACATGTAATACGGAAGAATATTTCTCCATATGACCCTTCGAGCCCTGGACAATAGCCCCATAATTAGCAGATCAGCAGTGTTTAGACGTACTCAGCCAATAAGTCTCAACAATCCTCTGTGTAAACAGTGTCTCAAGCTCCGTTTTAGTGCAGAAACGTCTGACCTTTGTGCGATTCAACACTTGTTGCCCGTACATTCGGAACACTTTTTTTCAGAGGACAAAGTACGATATTTGCATGCACCTTTACACCGGTTTGGGGATCTACTGTGGTGTATTCGTGCCACCTGTAAAAAAGAAACATAACTCCTACAAGATACTAAATCCAGCTGTATTAGTGCTGCGTAGACGATAATAATTTGTATGTAGAAATCAGAACAGTATGTTCAATAACGGTATCGTTGCACATGCATTGAAGAAAAATGTATTTGGGGAACGGATATTGGTTTAGATTTCTTTAATAGTAAACAATGTGCTGCCGATATATTTCTGTGTACAGAAGGGTCAGGCAATTTATGGATTTTTGTTTAGTGTTGAAAATCGGTATATAGGATTTGTATACTCTTTCCAGGGATGTCCACAAGTTTAGGTAGCTGGATTTGGTAGCGGCTGTGAAGAAACACTTAAACATTTTCTACCCACTTACTCCAGTGCTAAGAACACGTCCAGCAAAGTCCATAATAAAGCAAAAGAATTACAATGTTGAAAATTAGTATTCAGCGTTTCATAATGTTGTACACATATACACACTTACACACAAGTCATGTTTAGCGTTTTGGGAAAAATTGAATTTAAAATTTTGAATGTCGGGAAACAGTGTAAAAAAAAATTAAAATGAAAATTAAAGCTAAAACGAAAAAAAAAAAAACATTTAGATATATGGCGGGTAGGTATCTCCTGCAAAATTCGACATGAACACACATGTACATGACCAGTCCTGGGCTGGAATTCTGAAAAATACTTAAGTCTAAGTTTTGACTTAAGTACTTAGATTGGTGACTTAAGTCAAAACTTGGACTTAAGTATTTTCGAGAACTCCGACTGGTATCCTAGAAAGCAACCGACGAACGACAGACGACAGACGGACGACAAACCCCGTCTGAGGACAGTTGCTGTGCTGTCGCAGTGTCATACAGCACTAAAAATTAAAGAATATGGTAAAAGGACACTGCACGCCAGTGTAACAGAAGTGTTTCCATGTTGAAGTCGCGTCCTCTCGATTTTATTTGCCCATAAGTCACGATGCTCACAGATGAGACCCGAGAGTCAATACAGAAGGCACCGGAAACAACGTAAAAAGTACGAACCTGCATATGGCACATGACATTTTACTACATCGGCTCCTTGTCTTTTGATAAAACATAGCACTGCAGTATCAAAACATATCTTTAAATACATCACATCATACCTAAATAATATCAGCTCATTGATACATTTTTTTTCACCCAAGCTCAAATCTAATATTGCAAGCGAATTCTCCATTTCCTATGAGTGTTTATAACAGAAATATATAGTCGACCTCCGTTCCTTTACGGGCACAAGTCTTCCAAATTTTAAGTGACCTTGGATTCGACTTTTCAATGGCAAAGCCAAATTTGGCCATGCAATTGGACTCCCTATATATGACTTCCTACTAGTGTCTAGCAGTACTAACAGTAACCGCATGTCGATCTCTCGCCACTTTCCTCTTATAATCACTTGCACATTTACCCTCTATCTCTTATCATGGGTTCAAAGTTTTAGACCCCCACACCTACACAGCAGAGCTGTGGGTTTTAACAATTTATTTTTCGTTTTCTTCAACACACGACTATACAGCTCCTTAAAAAGTTTGGAATGCTACTCTTCCCAGACGTGATACCAGAATCTTTTCAATTTGCCATCGGTTATTTCAAGGGGCTTCACTTATTTTGTCTTTTTTGCCGAATATATGATTGAGAAGTGTGAATTTTCAAATTTATGAAAAATCGGTATTCTACCACTGCAGTCAGTGGGTAATGTTTAATACAGGCCTCAAAAGGACGACTCTGAATTGCTTTATAGCTCTAAATGGTACCCATTTAGAGCTTATTTTAGAATACAAATCCGAAGTTGCCTACGGGGCTTTAGAATGTGATGTCACCTTTGGTGTCTTTGAAAGGGAAAAATCAAGGTCATGCCACCTTTAAAAGAACAATAAGCCACAAACTACAGCATGAGACCTACGTTACCAAAGAACAGAAATTAAATGGGGAAGTATAGAACAAGAAATTACATACTGAATTAGAATCTAATGTGATTGTTTTGGCTTTTGGTGTCCTTTAAGGGTCAAATCAAGTTGGTATATCCTGTTGGAAAACACACTGTAACTCACATAAGATGCAGCTCAAGGGTTAAGGTTGTTACAGATCACAAATATGAAGTTGATAGTGAGGTTTCAGAATATCAATTGATATTTAATCATGGATGCCGCTCAAAGTAAAGGTCATTCAACTGTTGAACAGGTATAACTGACGAACTGCATTATAAGCCTTAGGTTACTAGTACATGAGACGTACTGCTTAGGTTAATACGGGTCGCCTATTGGAAATTGTCTGCCAGATTTTAAAATGGAATGTGCCCTTTATCTTGGATAACGTTGAAAAGTCAAATCGAGATGATGCTTCAGGGCCATTGTGTATAAGTCTATTCTGTGGCAACGCGTCAACAGATCGTCACGACACATGGCCTGCTTGTTTAATTTTGCCGAATTCAATCCACGTAGCCACCATAATTTACCAACGTCTCCTTTCCAAACCTCAACTGAATCATTGGACATCATAGAGAAGACACATAAAATAGTCAGAAGATGCAGTGATTACAAAAGCCTGGTGATTATACATGGATCAGGAAGGCTCACTCCACCGCTGTCTCGCATTGTGTCGTAAACATGTCATGGTTTATTGGCATGGCAGTCACGAGCAGTCGTCATATTTTCTGCCAGAGCCATCTGGCTGTCTCTAACTCCGTGCTGAATTTCCTGGCAGGGAGGATGAGCGAGAATATATGCAGCTTCGGAGAAATGTCATTGTTGAAAGGGCACTGTAGTAGTAGCAGCAGTAGTAGTAGTAGTGGTAGTAGCAGTAGTAGTAGTAGTAGCAGCAGCAGCAGCAGCAGCAGCAGCAGCAGCAGCGGTAGTAGTAGCAGTAGTAGTAGTAGTAGTAGTAGTAGTAGTAGTAGTAGTAGTAGTAGTAGTAGTAGTAGTAGTAGTAATATGTTGACCAGCTTTGTGTACTGTTAAGCTGTGTTATGAATATCCATATCCCGATCATTCTGTTTCTGTTATGTGGCTGTCCCAATATCTAGGCATTGCTGCTACTTGTTCCTGGGCTTTCAGTCGCGTTCCCCAGATCCACCGTGTCTTTGTTGACGTCATATCCGGGATTGACAATGCCGTCCTTGAATTGTTCGTGACCACGTGCCCGATAGAACGCTTGCCTTACCCGGTTTCTAAGGAAGTACACGGTAACCGCGACTGATACAACTACGGCTACTACAGCGACCGGCACCCCCACCGCCAGGCCTAGGGTTCGGGTTTTCTCCGACTGACTGGCGGCTGTCTTACCTCCTGAAACCCGCAGTGACAGAGCAGTGAGAGGTAGGAATAGTACAGCAGCAGTGATGGTTGTAATATTGGTTGTGCTAGCTGCTGCAGCTTTAGTGTTACTGTTGCTGTACTTGCAGACATCGACACTATAATTCAGTAACCTAATTCCAGTAGTAGTAGTAGTAGTAGTAGTAGTAGTAGTAGTAGTAGTAGTAGTAGTAGTAGTAGTAGTAGTAGTAGAAGTAGTAGT
>JAAUYG010110289.1_pt1 | contig 15375 bp, 13 predicted proteins | sample 7278091 | NCBI WGS metagenome assembly JAAUYG01 (sample SAMN14350201, study PRJNA611818) | marine sediment metagenome | isolation source: surface marine sediment (0.6m) | place: French Polynesia: Moorea | collected 2018-08 | reverse complement strand
GGCCTAATATCATTATAGTTATAACACTTTACAAGACTGCACATGACGCTACAAGATTATAATAATATTGAATACACGAAAATAACACATTGTGGTCCCACATCATCCCATCACTTAAGTTCTATATTTCGTTTAAGAAAAGTATTTAAGAAAAGTATTTGTCGAAACTATTTCTTTATACTCAGCGTGTACTTTGGACCAAAGATTTGTAGTAGTAGTAGTAGTAGTAGTAGTAGTAGTAGTAGTAGTAGTAGTAGTAGTAGTAGTAGTAGTAGTAGTAGTAATAGCTTTATTTCAAATTGCATGAAATAGTGACATAATACAGTTTGTACAAAATAGACAATATGCAATCTGTGACCTTCGATTCACCTTAGCCTTAAGGCTGTGAACTGTATGCAAATTAAAACAGGTGATTAGCAAATCGAGTAATTGCACATATGCAGGCGGTGGGGACCGTTTTGATATAGTTTAAATAAGGCTGTGAAACAAAAATATCGGAAGTAATTAGTATAATACAGTACAAATTTAGAACGAAGGAAAGACAAATAAGATAAGAAATAAACCTTCTATGCGGCTTTAAAAATAGCAGACTATACATTCTCACACTGCAATTAGCGCAAAACGAATAGAGAAGTACTTGAAGGTATGAAAAAAAAAACAACAACAAAACTTTGGACAATATTATCTCCATCCCACGCAGTCCTACCAGCATTATATTGGGAACACATGCATTTTGACATGTACAATTTTAGGTGTACAGTGGCTTATCCACAAAGTTCGTAGCTAAATACTGCGAAATAACTACTCGCAAACATTGTTTTTAAAAACGTTGGGCCACGCAGATGAATTGTAATTGAGTTTTAACAAAATAAAAAAATACCAATTGTGTATTATGCGTGTGACCACCGTTCCTGGAGAACCATTTTGGACGATAATTTAGACCAAGTCGTTTTACAAGCTATAACACGGCTGGATTGTTCTGTGCCTTACCCGGTCCGGGTATGTTCCAACACTGCTGAATGTACCATGGTCACCGTTCTAAAAAAAAACTTTCATGTGGCTTCATACATGCATATACAGTAGTAGTTTGTATATGCTATATGTACACGTAATGGCATATATAAACTACACAACAAAGTTAAGCATATTTATATCTTTTTGTGTAGTGTATATATTTGTAGCGATACAATTATATTATTTAGAATGTCCGAAACACTGATCAGTCTTATGTGTAACTGTGTTTATCATGTCACCTAGTTCGTTGCGCGAAATAAAGACACCGAATTGACAACAAAGACCCACCTACATGTAATATATTGTCTACACAGAAAGGTGTGGGACGACTGCAGGGTTGGATTAAGCATGCCTAAAAATCACATACCACAACTCCGCCGCTTGTGTTTGTCTGATTATAGCTCGCATTACATATACTAGTTTACGCGTCACTTCTGTCTACTTGGGTTCTATTGCGTAACGGAAAAGGAAACGTGTGACATCGTGTTCACCAAAAAGCGAGTGCAGAGACACTCAGGGACCATCACGCCGTGCGCGTCTCGCACACGGCGGAGTTTATATACAGGTTTCAATAACAGGAAACAATACCACAAGACCCTCCAAAATGTTTTTATTTTTTGCTTTATTTGACCCTGCTCTTTATATACTGGAAGGGTGCTGTTTTTAGATCAGGTTGAAATGTGTTAGCGAGGGATTTTAGCACCTAACCTATGATATTTCAGTCCCCGGCTGCTCCGTCAAGCGGTGTTTGAAGGAATGTCCAGACGGGAAGTTCCAGTATGATTCTGACGGCTGCCAGCTGTGCGAGTGTGAGGAGGAGGAGGAAGAGGAGGAGGAAGACACCTGCCCCGAGCTCACCTGCCAGCCTGTCTGTCCGGCTGGTAGGGAGATCGACTCCCAAGGCTGCCAGACCTGTCAGTGTCGGGATGCCCCTCCCCCAGACTGCGATCCTGCGGTCGCCTGCCTGATGCAGTGTCCCACTGGCTTCAAGAAGGACAGCCGCGGATGTCCTCTGTGTGAATGTCTTACAGACGGCCAGCCTCTCCCACTGGACTGTCCCATACAGGTCCAATGTACCCTAGCCTGTCCCCAGGGCTTCAAGAAGGACTCCGGGGGCTGCGACCTGTGTCAGTGCGCGGACAACGGTGAGCCCCGCACAACCCCGACCTGCCCACCGCTCATCTGTCAACTCTACTGTCAGCACGGCTTTCAGCAGGACGACAGCGGCTGTGACGTCTGCCACTGTCGAACGTCGCCGCGGGTGTGCGACCAGATGCTGTGTCGACGTCAGTGTGAGTTCGGTTTCCGACGTGATGACAGAGGATGCGAGGTGTGCGAGTGTCTGCCTGACCCCTGTCTGGTGAGTGCGTACCGAGACTTGCCTGGGCTAGACCATGTAGACCACGCTAGACAGTTAAGCAGAATAGAAACGGAATGAGGCCTAAGGTTTATGTTGCGACAGGACCATTAGACCATTACTAAAGGGAGTATTTTAAACGCCATTGGCAGGAAATACTGATAACAAAAGAAACGGAAAGGTGCGAAAAACTAAAGTTAGGCTTCGTGAGTGGTCGAAACTTTATATGATTGAATGAGAATGGCTAAAAGGATACCAGTCATAACCAAGGGTAAGGCTCCACATAGGTAAAAACGAAATGTGACATGGCAACTTTAAAAGTTGTAGAATGCGATGTGAGCCTTGATAAAAACTGTAGAAAGCGGCGTCAAAATCTTTTAAAAATTGTAGATTCGACGTTGAAATTTTATAGAAAACTAAGGTCGACACGAAAGTCTCATAGCTTATAATTATAATATAAATATATATATATATAACATTATAAACGGTGATGTGATTAAGTAAAATTCTTATAAAAAGTGACAGGAGACAGATAAACACAACAAAAAGTGAGGTGTGACACAGCATGAATTATTTGAACCCATGTAGAACTCTAAGGGTAGTTTGGTTTCCGAATGAAACCAACTATTCAATTTGTGAATCTGTGACGCCAAATACTCCCTCTTCTACAACAGTATTTAGGTTAATGACAACTTGTATCAGTGCGGGTGTAACGTAGATGTCTCTGTCGATGCCCAGTACAATGCCACAGGAATAAAACAATGTGCTTTAAATGTTTAAAAACTGTCTTTCTTGCCCCATCCCTCCCCCCGTAGTCCGTTACCTGTACAGGCGATACGCAGTGCAAAGTGGTGGCGCACATCAGCAAAGGAACGAAACAAGCAATGTGCTTAAGTGAGTATCTTAAGAAGTATTCTAGGCGTTCTGGAATACTAGGAATACTAGTAAATAGTTGCCTTGTTGTAGCAGTACTACGTTCGCTTCAGCAATAATACATACAGTTCGTTTGTACATGTAAGGATACCCACCCTTACATTTTTGATTAAGATGTTATTATTATTGTCATTGGTATATGAACATGTATTATGACTATTCTTAGGCTAGACTAAGCGGTACAAATTTGCAACTTTTGCTGCACAATTGATTTTTTTCACATGATCTATATGCTGTAAGATACGTGCAAAATCGAGTGGTTGTAACTGTAGATTTGTTCACCAATCTTTTGTCAATAAATTACTACTACTGTATACTACTACTACTACTACTACTACTACTACTACTACTACTACTACTACTACTACTACTACTACTACTACCAACACTATCATTACTTCTAACACTACCACTACCAGTACTACTACAACCGCCACCACCACAACACAACACACCACCACTCCTGCTACTACTACTACTACTCCTACTACTACTACCACTACTACTACTACCACTACTACTACTACTACTACTACTACTACTACTACTACTACTACTACTACTATTACTACTACTGACATAGCTATCAACTGCCCTTCCCTGCCAACGACAACTCCATGTTTGCACTCTCCTCAGGGGATGTCACCAGTTTATACAAGCCCTGGTGTAAGGATCGCCGGGTCAGCTGCGACATGAGCTGTGAGCACGGATTCTATAGCGACAGTCTGGGCTGTGACAGCTGCGAGTGTCGCGAGGAGCCCGCCCCGACTGAGTGTCCCCAGCTATGGTGCGAGTCCGTGTGTGTCTACGGTTATCACTTTGACAGAGATGGCTGCCAGAGCTGTACATGTTTGCCACCCCCCTGCGAGGTAGAACGCTAAATGCCTTTTCTGCGGTTTCTGTAATGTTTTACTAGTACATGTACTACTACTACTACTACTACTACTACTACTACTACTACTACTACTACTACTACTACTACTGCTGCTGTTACTGTTGCTGCTGCTACGACTACTACTACTACCACTACTACTACTACTACTACTACTACTACTACTACTACTACTATTACTACTACTACTCCCACAACCGCCACTACTACATTCCACAAACGCGACAGAGTCTGACGTGAAAAGTGGGCGCTATCGAGCTTTGCTTCCTTCCCATCTCCCTTTCTGCCAACCGCCCTGTACACCTGTGGGAACCGTGCCGGGGATGTTTACTCAGACAAGGATTAGTACCCAACCTTGTGACACCAGCTGCTGTAGTTTATTATTCAATGCCGAGACGGAGGTGTTGGTTACCTCTAAGCATCTGGCCACGGTTTACATATCCAATTTGGGATCACTTACCGTTTTTAAACCAGGCTGCCGTTAAGGAAATCATTTTTGTTCAAAGGACGTTGGTTCCTCCAAAGCAGCTGTTCGGGATTCTTTCCCAAGATCTGGACGAAAGTGGAAATAATGGAACGGAAGCAACCGAATACAAAGCCTCAAGGTGAACCCAACGGTTGTAACAATGAGCTATAGACGGATGAGCCAAACACGCATAGGGTCCAGAGGCAAATTCAGCAGTTACATCCATATGCGCCAATACTCATTTTCTGAATAAATGATAACATTGCCGCATGAATGATTTATAACCCCAATGCTAGTATTATGGTTATTGCAACATGATTGTACACCAGGATAATGTGAATGGTTGATTTATCCCAGCTTCCCACAGTAAAGCTGTGCTGGTAAAATCCTATATGCACGGTATATGACTTATATAGGTTGCATGCTAGTAAGAACATTTATACATTGACTTACCTACACTACACAAAAAGTTAAGGATATTTGGAAATTTTCTAGATGTTCTGTGCAGTTTCGTGAATTGGCCTTAATTTTACTAATAGTATTTAAATCCAAATATTGACAGATATCCTTAACTTTTTGTGTAGTGTAAGTTCTTAGTATAGGGTAATATGTCCATATGTCACACAGAATTGCCGTTAAACTTTAAACTTTTACTAAAATTAGCTATTCTTGCTATAAAATATAGCCAGGATATGGCTTATCTTCCGCCTTAGCTCTGTTTTGCATACGTAAATGTCTGCCATAGCACTGCGTCTAGGCATCATTTACCAAACCATGCCCGTGTCTACAGTTGTACAACAGACATTAAAACTAGACATTAATTTGACGTTATGGGTTAGAAAGGAGCGCAAGCAAGCCAGTGGAACCATCTTGGCATGCTCTATGCATATATGAGCCCGGACACGTTATCTTGCCGTAATTATGTACTTTCGGCACACAATGAACAAGAATTATATGTGATTAGCAGAATGCGTGCTCTATATGTCTCTGACGTAACTGCACAAAAGATTTGCGATTTGTTGGAGAAAAGGATGAAAAGAAGAAGAAGAAGAAGAAGAAGAAGAAGAAGAAGAAGAAGAAGAAGAAGAAGAAGAAGAAGAAGTAGAAGAGGAGGAAGAAGAAGAAGAATAGGAGGAGAGTGGGGGAGGTATAGAAGGAGTTAAAGGAGCAGAAGTAAGAGGAGGACAGAATGAAAGGTATAACGGTACAGAGAAATGAAGAAAGGAACAGGGATGACCTTTTTTTAGCTCCGCGTGTGTTTACATAGCAGCGCTACTGCTCTGCTATGACCCCTGTGTCCATCGTCCATCCGTCCGTTAACTCAAGTTTCTCAGACACCGCTGCTTGGATCCAGATCACGTTTACCTATCCAAGCTACCTATCCATCATACCTCCAGACTATTTTTTTTTTATTTTTTCCTGCAACTTTTTACCAACCTTTTTTGCATTTTTGTTAACATGGAACCATGTGGGTAAAAATGTTAAAACGCTACTTCTCCCACAGTTTTCGTCCGATTTCAACCACCGTGACAGTTTATGATAAATGCATGTATGTTTAACTATAGAGGAATATAGGTGCTTAGGCAAACTATCAAAAACAAAAAAGTTATAGCACTTTCACATTGCTGTCAACACAGGACCATATGCATGAGGCTACCATGTGAGAATACAGGCTTTTCTTGGCAAGAGGTAAAAAATTTATGGTACTTTGAAATTTTAAGATGGGAGGCAATGGGAAAATTCTGAGAAGTTGTTTATCTGGGAAAAGGTTGGCCGTAGAGCGAAACGGACGACAATGTGGAAGTCAGGGTTTATATGCAGGGAGCGTTTCATGTCGGCTTGTTTGAGGTCATTGGTGCACTTTGAAAAAGTTCCGATGTTAAGGGACAATCCTTAAATTTGGAATATCAGGATAATGGCCCTCCCTAAAGCTTTGTGAAAAGTAGGGCGATCCGGTGAAATAGAAGTAGTTACTATTTTTGGATTAGTCACCTCATAATCAGCTACTTTTATCCATAGACCTACCTTGGTTTCATCTACGAAAAGGTCAAACAGAGCCTCTGGGACTTTTGTTTATAAAGATTCCTTCATTTTGGAGGTCAGAGCGCAACGTCCTGTTTAAAGGCTGACCATTTGGTAAAGAATAAGATGTTCAAGGACCGTGGCGATTGGTTGACGATAGTGATAGTGATACCATATCACTGCCAGATATGATGATAGATATTACACGAACAAAGGTTCCTCATATATGCATCACTAATGTCACCGAGACTTTTAACTCTATTTCGCTCTACCATCTGCGTTTTTCGAGTTACAGGCCATTTGAGACAGGCACACAGAACGACCCAATATGACCATAAACACTACGCGGTGAGAGATAAACGACATGTTATACTAGTAACCCCGAGTCCCAGATTTCAATCAGTTAGCCGCTTTCGAGTTACGTGACACTGTGAGGCAAATGCATTAAATGACCCCACAGCAACCCTGAACACTACAAGGTTAAAGCTACTCCATATATGGGTTACTAGTGCCACCAAACCCAAAATTTCACTCCGCTTCGTGAGTCGGTGGGTTGGCACCCAAAATTGCCCGACGTAGATCGTTACATGACCTCAGCATTCCTGTACACACAACCGGATCCAATTTACAGTTGCCGATATGATCTTGAGAAGTCTGAGGCCGCCCTAACAGCCACCCCTCCCCACACACACACCCTTTCGCTCTACTACATGTATTAGCTATTTGGACGATATTTACAATTTTTCATTTTGCGATTGGTCACAATTAAAGTTTCAGTCTTATATCATTTGTTTCTTTAAATTTTGAAATGATCAAAACTACGAGAAATACCATTAATGTTGGCTGTTGCAGGGAGTATTTATACAATTTTTGTTAAAAGAGGTCATAACTGTACAAGGAGTATTGTTTTGAAGATCGTCGTTTTGAAAAAAAATTGTAAGTTCACCGATTGCCGTCAAAATGACCTTGCACACTACAGGGTCAAAGGTACATGTACCCCAAACACATATTTATATATATGTTTTACTAGTACACCGATTCCCAAATGCCAGTTTTTCGTCGAGCCGTTTGTCATAAAATTGTGGTATTTAATTCTGCTTTGAATACAATGTAAAATTAAAATATTCAATGATAAAATCAAAATTTAAAAAAATCCAAATCAAAAGGGAATAAAAAGTAGGAACGGTTACCCCTACAAGAATTTGGTTGCCTAGACTTAATAATGGTAGAAGGAGTAGCCTTGTTTTGAAATGTGAATTCCATAGATTTCCATGGTAATGAAAACGATAAACAAAATTGCCAAAAGTTTGATAATGAAGCTTTTAGAAGCATTAAAAATATTTGATTACACACGCATAATAGCTGTAGAAAATGTAGCGTTTTCATATTTTTACTCCGAGAGGTGGGATAATCGTTAAAATTCAAGAATCCAAATTAAAAAAATATGGTCTGGAGATGTGGCGGATAAACTGCCTTTCTACAATATGATGGCGTTAATTTGCTTGACGCTCCCAGAGAAAACGGGCGGATGACATCGACGAACGCCAACACCGTGGCATTAGCTGACACAGTCAAACGGAGCTAAAAATTCAAGGACTACTTACAGTTTCATGATTTTTTCCATGTAAGCCAGGAACTGTGGGGAAAATGAGAACAGAGGTACATTGTAATATGAGTAATTGGGGTGGTGAAAATAAGTCTTAAACTATTTAAAATACCTTTGTGTGTGGGCTCGTATAGGACACTACACGCAAATCATGTGCATGTGCATCAAATTGGACATGGCATTTTGTTGAATTTGCGGTAACATCGTCATGTGCAGTAAAACTCTTTCTACATGTATTACATGTACATAATGTACCATGCAATACATTAACTCACCTGTACGTACATTGATTACTACCACACTGAGAATGCCATCAACACAGTCAGACCGTCATGCCCACTAATTGTCCATCTTCTGCTCGAGTGGAAAAACAAGGAGATGGGTGGGGTGTGTGTGGGGGGTGTACATGTACATGTAGGAGCAAATACTTCATTCCGTCTGTGGCAGGGATGCGTTGTCAGATTCCGCTTGTAAGCACATTTATATTGTGTCATAATAGCGCTGCTGTCTGGCGGAAGAGGATTTCAGGTACAATGCATTTCAAGATTATGGATCCGATATAGAATTGTATAATGCTTTGTTCCGCACTGCATGTCCATTCATGGAAGCCTTATATCCCGGGCCTTATATTCATGCAAACTACTCAGCAGTTGCTCTGTCTCGGTAAGAAGGAAATCGTGGGGGTGGAATTGTTTGAAGCCTGAACCTAGTTGGGTTCAAACTTTGTGTAGTCGTACCGACTGCGACGGTACATGAGAAGGGCCTCGTGACCCCTCCCTCCCCTTAAGTTAATTTTCGATTGAACACATCAAACCTGGAATACTGGACGATGTTCAGGGAACGCCATAATTGCTGCCGTAAATGCTAGCACCTTTCGTTGGCCCCAATTGACATCTGTCAGTGGGAAATGGCCGACACAATCAGAAGCGGAATTTTGACCCGAAGCGGCAAAACCTAACCGATAACAGTCTTTGTGGGCACATAAAGAATGCAGGCCATGGCAGACACGGTAGGCCGTTCCCCCCAACAAAGCAATTACAGTTAATTGGGATGGCTTCGCTGAATCGAGAGGCGGACTTCAAGTTGGACTATACTCTGATAAATCGTAACCATCCGGTAGGTGTTTGCTACCATGTCAGGCCTCGCTAACCTTACGCTATCCATTCATTGATCCCAAAGTACGATATACAAGTACAGAACTGGACGTGTAGCTTTATTATCTACATGTTTGGTTGCGACAGCGCTCTAGCTGTTTCAGTAGATGCTTTGAAACTCGATGTACAAAATGTGTATAGCTGCTGCTAGGCGCTGGGGATGAATAAAGTTTTTTTTGTACCCAGACCACCCAGCATAAACATATTGATAAAAAAATATATAAACGACAGAATTGTTTATTGCTGGACTTCGATACATCACTGAGTAGTGAAAACAGCCTCCAGCCTGTAATTGTCTCCTGATGCTTTAATGATATCACTGTAGGTGAAATATATTCTGTGATGATATACACTGACCTGTGACCGTTTGCTGAAATCCTGCAAACGTGTAGCTCATGTAGACAATGTAGCTTTATCGCTTGTGGCTTGGTGAATTCTGCCGTCAACAAAACGTGATCTAATAAAGCTAATATGCTTAGATTTATTTGTGGCATAGCATGAATGTACAGCACGAATAATCATTCTGCGTTATGTTGTGAGACAATCGCATTCCATCTGTATTCCTTTTCTGTATATCAGCGTCATTTCATCTAGCGCTTTTATCTTCATAATTCTTATTTATTATAGCATATTGCTTAGGCAGGAAAAGAGTCTTTAGTTATTTATATTAAGTTGTCTACTACTTTTTCTGTGTTTGCTTTATGTGGCTGGATTCTGTGAGTTTTTAAGCTTTTAAGCTCTGGGGAACCTGTACAAAGACACGATGATCTAATACTGTATCTGAAACCTGGCACAAAACACACATTATCCATCTGGCGCATTTTCCTCTATATGCTCAGGGATAGGAAACCTCCATTAGCCATTGTACTGGCGGGCTCGCTTGTGAAAACATTTGGTGTTGTGTCTTCATCAGGGCTAATAGAACCCTGGAATTTTGATATATTACGGAGGTAGACCTCCGTGACAATGTAATCGAGGCTACATGTATGTTTTTACCGACGAGATGTCAAAATACAGTACTGTTACTATTGGTGTAGCTTAGGGACATCTGCAGTGGTAGATGTTGTGCAATACATACTTATGCTGTACCATCTGGTGGTATATTTTATTTTCTTATTTCTATAATCATAATAAGAGGAAATATTTTTCTTACGAGAGTAATTGTTTCGGTTGTTTTTACATTTTCCTAATGCATGGAACGTGAAGCTATTCTGGCAAACACTGATCTGCCAATTTACATTTGTATTATAACTACAGACATTTAAATATGAATGAACGTCTTGGAACTATTGTTATGACTGCTGTTGAAAGTATTACCTAAGTTACTCAAGAGAACATATCACTCATCTACATATCTCTCCCTAAGTATGTGTGATGTTTTGTCTTGTTCCACGCGTGCGGATTGAGACTAAGTGTATCCCTTTCTCGGACAGGCGTTCGCCAATACGATTTAGGACAACAAAAACGCCTCCTCTCCCTTACAAATGTTGGCAGTCGGATTAACGACAGCCTCAGCATTGAATATGATTTGAAGAAATTAAATATGGGTGTCAACCACGACTCTCCTCCAGCATTGTAAACATTTGATAAATGTCGAAACCGGAAATTGAAATAAAAATCAGGTCTTTGGGACTCACGCAGAGATTTGTTTTCTTTTATGACCTGTGTATCACTTTGAATGGGACATCTGTCAAGTAGAGCGTCACATGTGTCACAGATTTGCTGAGTGTGGCTGGAATGCAGATTCATTTTTTGTGAAGTATTTTTTTTTCTTTATTTTTAAGACCAAACTTTGCAGTGTGTCCTACAGATATCCCATGAAAACTACAATGTATTCAGGACTTTAATCGGATATTGTATACCACGCGCATTCGACAGAGAAAGCAGAACGCCAGAAATATTTTGATGAACTCGGTACTTCCCATGATGCATCATTCATTCCACAGTTCAGTCTGAGAAACGAATGTGACAGCGGTAGAGGAGATAGCATACTTACCTTCATATGTATTATGGGTCTAGTTCGCATGTCTTTTATAAAATATCAGATCTGATGGTTATGTTACTGGTTTAAAGTCATTTAGCGGCACCTTGGAACAGTCATAGAAGTACAAACGTACAAGTAGGTTTGGTGATATAAGGCTTAATGTACATGTAGTTCTCGACTAAGGTGCCTTGTTAAATTTAAAGCGTTATTTAATAATTGATAAATGTTTTCAGGTAAAGGTCCTGTATGTTGGATAACTGACCATATGTATGGCAAGAACAGATACATTTTGGTTGACAAGCCCCAAGACTTATTTAGTGGGCTTCAAATAACTGTAATAAACATTGCACCAAACACAACGCCTCACCACCTCAGATTATTACAGTTTCATTGTCATCCGGCGAACCGGTTGTAAGTGCATTTTGCGATTTTTCCGCGATGGTTATTCACTGTTCATGTTTCCGGTGTATGAAGAAATCATTCCGCCTCGTCCATAGCTCGGTATAGCTCAATGGACTGAGAGGTCATAAGACAGTCCTTGGTGACTGGCCACAATGGACACTAAAGGTAGACGTCTCACCCCCTCAGCTTAGCGGAAACCTTTTCATTTGGGATCGGTAGTGTATTACTCTGTTCCACGCTATTCCTTCGTGCCCGGCTATTTTCCTCGCCAATGGAATCCTATTCACGAATGTTCCCCATAATAGCAGCTGGTTGCCGCCTCACCCACCGACAATTACTGCACACTGTGTGCGTCTTCATTACTTCCTACAAAACGAAGGGTGCAACGAGACAATGTAGCATGACTGACCAGTTGTTTGCATGGGGTCGGTGTCTTTCAGTTATTGAAGAGCATTAGAGGTACATGTACATGTAGTGGGGAGTAGGTAGTCCTAAAATAAGACCAACCCAGATAACTCCTACACAACCAGCAACCAGAAAAGCTGATCGATACAGCCATTATATGCAGTGGTCAAATCATGCAATGACTTGTAAAGCTGCACTAGGTAATAAAAATACTTCGAGACACAAGAGAAAACACGTTCATATTGTTTGTGCCCTTTTAGTACCTGATGTTTCTTTTTTTTATTATATTGCAACAAAGGCATGTTTATATTAAATACCTTATTCTTTACAATAGCTACATGTAAGCATCATTCTGTTATTACAGAAAATAACGAGACAGTAAAAGAGTATTGACAGAATAAAATATTTGTATCCTGATCCATATTTTAACCATTCCAGAACAGTTTAAGCTCAAAGAGGTGTAAAAGAGGTGTAAGTCCGCCGTTATCTAGTTTATCTTGAAGGTGCCTCCTAAGAGTGCGATGCACAAGAACGTCCTGGAGTCCATGGGATGTGCACTCTCGGAAGTGTAGGCCCAAAGGACCATCACCTCTGGGGATTACATGTACATGTACCTGCACGTCTAGTGTCCACGTCGTCTATAATGAAAAAGGCGCTTTGACACAGTAACCAGCACCAGAGATTCATGTAGAAGCCTATAGGGCTACAATCTCATTTCACCCGGTTGGTTTCATTCATGCCAGTATTTTTCACATGCTACGAGTTAAGCTTGCCCCCTCCTTGCCCGAACTGCAACTCTAAGATGGAATCTGGTGCGCTCCTGTTTGAATAAGGCCAGGCCTTTTAGCATGGAAATTGGACCAATTCCACAAAAATATGTACATAGTAGCTTTCTGTCCTTGGTGCAGATCCTTTTCCGTTATTAATTTCCAGCTGAGCTACATGTAACTACATGATTTTATCACACTATTAAAGCGTTACCCTTATAAACGCAGTAACACCAGCATTAAATTTTATTGACCTTCATAACTCAACAACCTTGCTTGAATACAGGTGAGCAACAGTGATATCCAATGACATAATATGATAGTCATATAACAAGACAGTTAATGTTCGACTTTGGCCCGTAGCCCCGATGTCAGAAATAGATACCGACTTCGCTCGATCCCAGATAACGGAACCAATACAACACGTTAAAGAGGAGGAAAAGGAATGGGAAGAGTATCCTGGAGATCTGATCCAGACGACTGACGCTGTTCCAGCCGCCAGATTTGCTGGATTTTCTCTTTTTCCTCCTGTAGGAGGCGCTGCCGAGGAGACAGTTCCAGAATTTATAGCAGCAGTTCTCTGTATGTGGTTTCTGGTGTTGGTGTTGGTGCTGTTGGTGGTGGTAGCGAGGAGGTTGGTACGGGCTCACACCGTGCTGTAGGGAAATGTTCGTCTCCCCGTTGGCCTTCTCTGTCACCACAGCTGTTCTGCTATGATACAGAGCGGAATCCGGATAACACTGCTTCTGCAAGAGGGACGATACATTCCAAATATTTAACGGAAATGTCCACACCAACACTTATGGTTGGTGATGCTTTGTGCAGAATACGTTGCCATGGACAGTACAGTCATGGCATACACTCGTTAAGCAATGACAGCTCACTTTAAGCTGCTCATGTTACACATTATTGGAATATTTCACATAGAATTTGTACTTTAAATTAAATCTACAAATGCATCTAACTGAAACTTCACAATCAGCACCAACTCTTATGGGTAACAACTTTTGCATAATACGGCAGTGTTATACGGTGTAACAATAAATGTTACATAGGTACATGTATGCCTTATGTACTTTCCCTGAGTCTAGTTAACATGGACACCCTATTGCAATGGTTGCTTTAAACGTAACTTGCAATGTCTCAAGGGTAACTGCTTTGCAAACACTGTGGTACACTCACTAGTACATGGATATCGTTCTTGTGAAGTTCTTCTTCCGAATCGTCTTCGGAGTCGGTCTCAGGGGGTACCTGTCCCCCACCGTGCTTGGTGAAGAAATGAACAGCGGCGAACTGAATGATGGACATGGTGACAAAGGAGAAGCACGCCCCGACAAAGTAATCCAGAGCTGTGGAATACGAGACTTCCGGCAGGTCTTTCCTGTTGTCCATACTCAAGAACTCTAACGTCAGCACTGTTGTGATACCTACAGAAAGGGAAGAGATGATAACATGGAATGTCGAGGCGCGGTGACTCAATGAAGAAGAAGGATATATGTACCCGATGCACGGGTTCGAAACCCGTAACGGGCTAATGCCTCAAGTTATGGCAGATAAAATGCCTGACTTATGTCTCGTGATGGAAATAAAATGATGTGCTGTGTCCATACGGTATAAATAATTTAAATAATATGTGAAAGTTCAATTTACTGTGTTATTATATAACCTGTCCTCCGACAGTGCATGGCAGTGTCACACGACAATGTCACTATGTGCTTCTTGAATATTATTTTAAAAAAAACTCTCCTTGTCTATGCATACATTGGTAGAGGAAGTATACATGTAATCCAGCTGTAAAGTTTGACAAGAAGGCTTGCCATAAAATATGGCAAGCCTATGGCAAAATATATAAGTGTTATGGCTTGCCATAACACTTGCCATAAAATTATATAAATGAGTCTCTGGGATGGCTATCACTCTGTGAACTCCCTTCTTGGGAGTTTGCCCCACGTTAATACTTATAATAAGGAAAAAAATATTTCTTAACTGGTCGTTCGCATGAACAGTAACATATATTGGAGAATCTTTGACAGCGTCTAACTTAAAAGTGTGAGATAACCTGTTAAAGTAGATCAAATTAGTAGCATATAGTGAAATACAAAATTAACGTGGTTTAAAATTATAAATAAATGCAAAGACAAATGCACATGGTACGTTTGGATATAATATACAAAATATATATCGCATCATCTTGATGTGCGCTATTCGTCCGTACCAACCACAATCCGGTCCTCTGTGGCCTCTCTGTTGATCCAGAAGGAAACCCATGACAGGATCACCAGCAGACTACAGGGTACGTAGACGTTGATCAGGAAATAGCCCATGTGTCGTCTCAGGATGAAGTTGGCAAACAGCACGGTGAACTGAGCTGGG
>JAAUYG010131349.1_pt1 | contig 15376 bp, 5 predicted proteins | sample 7278091 | NCBI WGS metagenome assembly JAAUYG01 (sample SAMN14350201, study PRJNA611818) | marine sediment metagenome | isolation source: surface marine sediment (0.6m) | place: French Polynesia: Moorea | collected 2018-08 | reverse complement strand
GGAGGAGTAGCGTTTTGAAATTTTTGCTCCCATAGGGTCCCATGTTAACGAAAACGAAAAATATTCATAAAAAATCAAAAAAAAATTTTTTTAAAAAAATAAAAAAATTGGGCCTGCGAATAGTCCAAGAGAAGCCACAAATGAAATTTGAAAGAAATCCGTGCATTAGGTTCAGAGATAATTGCGACACGGACGGACGACGGACGGACGAAGTACAAAAGTCCCATACCTTGAGCTCTGCTGACAGAGTCAAGCAGAGCTAACAATTGTACAGAAGATGAATAGAAAACAAGGAACTGATTGTAAAGGTACAATACATCATCACCAGGATGACTATCTTTACCTATTTATATTTTTAGTGCTTCAATTAAAAAGAACAGGCATGATGTGTACTATGTATCTTCTTTTATGACACATAACTTTAACTGGAAGTAAGAACAAAATATTATTATTAACTAGACTAGACAACTGTCAAGAGACTCCATGAGCCCAGTGAGTTCCTTAACAAATGTTGAAGTACAACGTATAGGGGTTCCTGCCTTAAGAACACCCCAGAAATAAGACCAATCGTTCAAAGCTATATGTACCTGGGACTACGCTAAAGCAATTTTGTTACAGAACACGCCAGCATTAAGACCATTTTGATGTCAACCATTGCCATGGCTGGTCACAACTCCAGGGTTCACTGTATACCGGTCCACCATATCATGCATAACGTAGTATCAAATATAAAGTTCTATTCACTCAATGGCTGCTTACTTTACACGCTGAAGCTAAGACTGTGCCTTCAGGGTTACAGGCCAGGCTGTATATCTCATAGCCGTGGCCATAGAGTTTCTGGACCTCTGGCCATAGCGTGTTCTGAAGCAAATTCTCTTCTGTCGGTGGCTCTGAAATCAGGAGAATATAAGTGGAACCGGCAGACTGACCGAGTAATACAACTTCCCCAGAATTAAGACCATTTATGGGATTGGTTGTTTTACCACTGAAGCAAAAGTTATACTCATGCAAAAGGTATACCCATGCTATACAGTTTCATACATAAGACAACTGCGGAAAGGTGACAACTTACAAGTAGCTTTTGGTTCCATTGTTTCACCCCAATATACGGATATACATGACAGTTAGATATCCACACTGGGAAGTGTACATTATAGTTACACATACACGCATAAATCTTCCCTTAAGCAGTACATCAATTTAAAATGAATATTCCTTATCAGTAATGGAGGCCCACTTAAAAACTGCCCCAAAAGTAAGACTGTATATTGGCAATGAGTAGAAGTTCTACATGTATATTGATACATGGCAGGAATAGCAGTCCTCACTCGTGGGGTGAACAGCTCCAATAACCAGTATTTAGATGACTAAAGTATAATAATTTACTAGGTTAGATTAGATTTAGATAAACTAAATGCTATTCATTGTCAAATTTAGTCTACTCTAGAATTATTGTTTGATCTCCTACAAATGCAGTTTTAACTAACCCTGGGGCTCAAATCTTATATGCAAGGCAATACAATGGTTACCAAGGTCGTTAAAATAAGCTTAAGTTACTTTCTAGACTTAAGTGTTTTCTGGAAGCCATACCAGCCAGGGTTAGAATGTCCCTTACCTGAGATGTGTATAGCAGTGTAAGCCTCCACGTACTGATCTCCGCTCTTAATCTTGTCACCCCCAGCGTCCCCTTTTCCTTTGTCCCCCTCCCCCTCCCCCTGGTCCTGGTACACAGCCTTGTTGGACAGCCCCAGGGCAGGGATACAGGCCCCTTCAGGCAAGCTGGATAACTCCTACAAAAAGAACACCGGCTGAGTAGTTGGCTAATGTTCACACTCAGGAACATCCGTTGGTCAAGGCAAGACATTGGACTCTAATGCTAGAGATCACGGGTTCAACCCGCATCATACCCTCAGTTTTCAGTACCTGGAGTCACTGAGAATGTCTTGTGCCAAAAATGTGCTCTGGTTAACTTAGGCCTCATAAATCAGTACCAATCAATACAAAGAAAAAAAAAAAACTATTACACAATTGGGCATGTTCATCTAGATTTCACATTTTGCCCAAATTGCAAAACTGAAAAATACAAAAGTATTAGAAATGGTCTGCAAAGAATGAATGTCTGTTTGGATTTCTGCACAGTTTTCATTATGTCATAAACAAATCTCTTTTTTTATTACTACACCAGTATTTTCATATAATATCGGTAATATACATGATATATATCTTACAGTCGCCCACTTACATCATCACTTACATCATTTTCAAACCTTTCTGTTCCTTCTAGCTTGCTCATTCGGTTAAAGTTCTCTAGAAAATTCTGCGGAGCCTGAAACGCTCTTATTACTTTCTCGTCAGCGCCGGTGGCGAAAGACAGTCTGAAAGACCAAGAAATAAAGCAGTACATTGTATTTGATCTGTGCCAGCGAGTAACAAGAAGTTTTTATGACTTGAGAACAGAATTAAACAGTATGTAGCTACATTGATGTGTACATGGATAAATGCAGTAGTCATTTATTGTTTATTGAAGTGACAACCATTTATATACTTGTATACATAACAATTGTACAAATACAATTCCGTTTGTACACCAAGCTCAAAAGGGATCACAAGTCACATTCAACTAATGCAACACCATTTTTTTGTACATCTTTAACAGTTCTCTACATTTATTAAAGACGTTTAAGATATAGTTTTGCTAACTTATGTGGGTAGTCTTCCATCATAAATTTTAGAGCCCGACGCTTTTCTTAATTTGCGATTTTTTTCCTACTTTCAAGACACAGAGTTTCTCTTCTTCAGTATATACAGCATGATAAAAAAGAAGTGAAATTCACCCAACACTACATTCTTGCAAACTGTGCATTTCCTATCATAAGAGCCTCCTGTCTGTATAGGCCTAATACAACTTCTTCTAGAAGGATACATCAAAATGGATCACTTCTTTCTGTACATACTAACCCTAAGTATACTGTATATTTCTCAATATCGGTGGTCTCTTTGCATAATCATGTTTTGGTCTTACTAATAAACATTTTGGTCTATTAATACACATTTTGCGCATACTAATAAACTTTTTGTGTTAATGAATCACATGTTCCTTTTTAATGGAATGGACAGATCTTTTTACTGATTAAAATATTCTTTTAAGATGTTCACAATTATCTCATCCCATACAAGTGTCACACTTTAAAACAGTTTGTACTTCTACCCGAATACCTGTTAATCATGGCTAGACACTGGATATCATAGCCATGAACTTGGGGCCTAGCCATCTCATGCCAGCCACACTGAAAGGAAAGCAAAGCACAGTTTGATTTCTAACAATTTATACAGATGTGATAGAGTCTGTGATGTACAGCCCTGCCTCAAGGCATCTGCCAGAAATAAGCATGCCTGCCCCCTTGAACTGACACCGTGTATTGGATGACCAAACGTTAAGACACCAGTGCTATATTGCTTCAGAGAAGCAACATTTCAAACACTTTGGTGGGATAATGTCCTGGATACTAGTATGCCCAAAAGAAAGCGAAGGACTCGACAACTGCCAGAAACTGTGTTCATATGATTGTTTGAAACTTTAAAGCAGTTCTGTTGTATTGGTAGAAAGACACATCATGGCAGGCTTCTCAGTGTAATGGACTATTCTTGTGCCAGGTAATTTTGTGGTGTGAAATATTTGTTATTAGGAGCACCTCAGAAAAAAAGAGCATTTTAGAAATTACGGGCATTCTGTATGGTGATGACAAGCAAAATATGATACATGTATAGGTGCATGCGCATTTGCTTCGTGTGTGTGTTAAATTCCCTGTTATTTAAAAGGTTGCTTCAGGTACGGAGTTCTTTTCAACATATGGAAATACACTGTACAAATATAAAAAGCCTTAAACATAATGTATAAATCTTGGCTCAGAAATTTCCTTTTTAAAGTCCAGAAATTATTACGGATTGCATAATTTTGTCTCATCAGTCATCTGTATTAGGTAGTCGCAATTCACAGGAGATGAGATCTCAATGAGTTTTTGTTCACGAATGTTTTATTACCCTCTCTTCATCGTCTGCTTTCCAGTAACCATGGAGACGCGTCGTCTGGTCCAGACTGACACTGAGGAGATAGGATCCAGACTGGGGTTCCCAGGCGATGTCCTGGACCTCATCGAAATGTCCACCACAGGTCACTCCAGCCGACCAATGGGTGGAATCCTGACAAAAAACAGCAGAGCACATTGGATGTACATGTACACAGTGTTCCTTTACTCTATATAATGTAACGAACATGTATGCGACAATTTGAAACCAACAAAATGACTATCACAGTGATCTTGACATAACGGGGGTAGTCTTTGGTAGAATAATGTCTTTACAGTACCAAGATCTTAGCCATTACATGTGCATGTATAAACAGTGTTCACTATAATATGTACTAATACCACTGCCACGTTTCCTTACTAAAATTTATATTCATAATTAAAGGTTATCATATGTGTTCAATGATTTATTTTTGCATGGACTCACTACTGCACACCATATCAGCGTGTGAGTCCAGCAAGTAAGTGGGTACTCCATGCAAAAATCAATATATAATTGCAACAATGCTATTACCAATACTAAAAACATGTACACCTGCTATATCTTTTTAAGCATACATTATTAAGTTGTATTTTAGACAAGAAAAGACATGACACCTTTTAACATGGTGATGCTCTGAATGTTGTTTCCTTGTCCTGCCTTTAGGGCATAGCAATGGTTCCCACCCCTTCCGCTTAGCAATGGGGGGGGGGGGGACTAATCACTAAAATTACATAAACGCACAAGCTGCGCTTCTGCTATTGTCTGAATAGCTGGCCTGAGATCATCATGTGATAAACAGAGATCATTTATGTAGTTAACAGATATATTGCAGATTGCTTGAATACTAAAGAATATTAGGGAGATTTTGCAAGTATATGATAATTATATAAATGTTGGTGCAACACTAGATTGGTGCATAGTATCATCAAAATGCTACACCATGGTTAGTTTGCTTGTACTCATTATTACTCATATTCCACCATGTTGGAGCTCAACTAAAAAAGCTACCCAAGACACTGTTGTAACTTTGTTTGCGGGTGACTAATAGATTGAAACGGCATACAAAACTGGGTTCAGTATGCTGAACCCAGTTCAACATACTGAACCCAGTATGTTGGGGTTCAGTACTTTAATACGGTTACCTCCTGTTGGTGCCACAAATGGAAGGCTCCTTGGTAGCCATGGGCCATAACAGATCTGCCGTCAGGACTGAACACTGCACCGTAAAATCCTAGGTTGCTGCCACCTATCTCTCCCAGGCGAACCTATACAGAGTGAGACCACCTGTCTTGAGAGACCACATATTCAGGGCCGAAGGTCCTACATGTCTATGTAATAGAACCTGTCATCAAAGACCACCTGTCTTGAGAGACCTGATTTCTTGTTGGCCAATGGAGTGGTCTTCGAAGACAAGTTGTGCTGTACTCAAATTTACATTTAACCTTTTTCACTTCAGCATGTTCTGATAAGTTTTCGTGTTTGTCCCCTGTATCCATCCTGCAAATATTTAACTCACATTGACCTTAAATTTCCTAGAAAGGGATGAATCACATATCTTTATCATGTTATTTTTGTTATGAAATACAGTACCAGCTGCAGAGATCTTCCTAGAGTAACTAGCTATAGCACACAGCATTCTACAACATCTTTCTTCTGCAAAATTTGGCGATTTTGTGCTAGGAACGTCTACATGTAGCATGGGGCGGTTGGTGCCACAGGCAGATGGCATGCCATGAGAGGTGAGCGGGAAGATGTTTTTTTTCTCCTGGGCCATTTGAACCTTAGTATTTGTTACACTAACATTGAATATGACTGAATGGATGTAAATGCCTTCATTCAAACTGCGCTTTTAAAGTCACTGTTATGCATCATTAAATTAGCCTCACTTTTTCCGTCCAAACGCCACTCTGCGGATCCGGTTCCCACACAATCACAGTTTTGTCCATTGAAGCTGATAGCAGAGACATCGGCTGATGTCTCTCTGAACTTGACTCATCTGAAACAGAATGGTATCATGAGGTATGACATGTAGGTGTATGGTTCAAAGCACTGGCACAATGATTCCTGCCAACTTCTCACACACGGCTAGTACTGGAAGTGGTGACTAAGTGTTATGTCATTGCTGTATTTGAAATCAGGTCATTTAGTCAATATATAAACATGAGAGCATGTGTGGAACTCCATGGTTCTGGTACATAAAAGATTCCTTGGGATTTATGAAAAAGAGCAGAGAATTTCTTCAGTTCTGTGTTTGTGCCTGTTGGATACATTATCTAGAAAAATTTGCTGTTGACTTAAATTGAATCAGTCTATCCATCTTGATTGGTTAATCAAAGGATAAAACAAGTCTTTTACAATATATCAAACGTGGTCAGTCCATACTCGTTTCAGATTAGTGCGATCCCATGGTTTACATTTAGAACTTCTCATTTCTAAATGATTTACATGTACATGTGTAGAAGTCAGAAGTTCCACGTCTGGATGTTACTGAGAAACAAACCCCTAAATTGCCACTGCCTAGTGTCAGATTTCTTTAAGGGATGGGGTACTGTAAAATCCTAAATGTTTGCGAGGGATTTATTTGGTGAAATTCGCGACCATCTTCAAATCGCAAACAAAATTCATGTACTTAGATAATCAACAAGACCTGAGCTAACCGTAAATACCAATCCAGGTAAACATGGCTTTGTCCCAAAAACGCAAACACTAATCCCCCAAATATTAATTAATTTACAGTATTAGCAGGATCGATCATAGGATTTATCTTGTGACTATAATGAATAGCCACAAGCAGGTTGGCAAGCTTAAGAAATGCTCACACTTGTCGGAAACCTGTATGCCAATATTTGACTTAGGGCCATAAATGCCAGCCAGTGAAAACACAAATAGTATGAGTTACATTAATCCTGCAAAGGTGAATGAATGTGTATGAACATATCATCATATACTTGTAGCTTACAACTGAAAACGTACGTACCTGCTGTCTGGTGTACTGGTGCCCAGCGTACACTGTACACCCAGTGTTCGTGGCCTTGTAACACCGACTCGAGTATCACAGCAAACTGCAATGCTTTACCTGCCGCAATGTGTAAAAGTTTACACCAATCACTACACATACAAATGTAATTTTGTTCTTATCAGCAACGACATTTTCTTCATTGTTATATCATATCTTCAGTTGTATGGCCTTCGAGGCTATACAGCTGAAGATATATCTTTGCCTTTGTTCATGAAAGTGTGAATAAACTATCTAACTATCTGTAACCAAAATCGTGAAGGTTCTTGAATGTAATGTAAGTACAATTATATAATGTGTCATAAAAAAGTTGACGGCATATCTACAGATACAAAGTGGAACTCGCAAATTAGGAGCAGACATGAGACTGTTATAAACTGGTTTCATTTATGGGGTTGTTTTATTTCTGAGGCTACCAAACACTAAAAATTGTTTTGGCAATGCTGGGCATTGACTTCATGGAAGTCTTTAATCCAAGGTGGCTCTAACTTCAAGGACAAGGGGTGGAGTTGACGTTGGGGCAGTCTTAAGATGGATTTTATTGTACTAAGTAAACGTTTGTTTCAATGTTTCATTCTTACCATGGTCCTGTACACTGAAAGCATTATCCTTCAGTTTGATATCTTTATCAGTGTCAGGCTGTTCGGAGGTTTCATCTTCTCTCAGACTCAAGCGCCAGATCCTAACATAGGAGTCTTGGGCACTGCTAGCAAGTAAAACATCACCACTATCTGCAAAAAATAATAATCAAGAATCAGAATCAACTTCTTTTGTTATCTTTGTATTTCATGCTCACTCTTTTTTTCCCTTCGAAACGCTTACACTTCAAGCTACATGTAATTATTGCATGTATACATATATGTACCAAGGGCTCAAAGTGTTGTGAAACCTTGTTATGCCACATGCACTTCCACTTGGAGCTTGATGCAACACCAAGCTACACAAAATTGTAGTGTCACAAGAAATATCACTGCTACAGCGGAAAACTCCGCCCGCTCACAAAATTGTGATGCTGCCTACATACAGGGATTACTCCTAACCCTACTCCTTTCTGACTTGTAAGGGTTTGAGATATGAGTAGCATTGAACAAAACTTTAAAGGCTAGTCAAGGTGAAATTTAATGGTACAGATACCAGATATAAACCTTCGAAATGTGACTGAGCTTGAATTTGACCTTGAGTCAATGACGGTCAAATCTAATGGTGCAGTTGGATTCCCCATATATTTCCATACCCCCCATATATACTGGATTCCCCATATTCATATTAGTGTCCAATAGTAATCATATGTCTACATGTATCTCTCAGTTATAGCTGGTTAAAAAATGTTCTCCTATAATGGCTATATGTACCTGTATCTCTTATCATTGGGTCAAGAGCTATGTGTGACCCCTAGGCCACCCTAGGATCTGACCCTAGTCACCTGTAACTGACCACACTGTTAGCCTAGCTGTTACGGACAGGGCAGGGTTTCAATCTCCTACCATACAAAAAAAAAGACAGGAGTGGTTCCTATCAGCTACTGTATATCTCATGTATATCATCTTCTGGGTCAAACACCAATGTACAGCATGATTACATGTAACTCACTGACTCCGCCTGTAACTGAACCACATCTATAGTCGCTCTAATAGACAGGGTTTCAATGTAGATTCTTCTGGGTGTGAATACATCTCTTTAATACCTGTGAGTGTGAAATCCAAACATCTCAGCCAGTCCTCGTGCCCAGTCAAAATGAGGATAGGGACAAACTGGAAATTGAATACAGTATATATTGCACACCAGTACAATGCATCCTGCAATTTAATACCCTTCCATTTTAAGACCTCTAGTTTAAGACTGACAATCATTGACAGACCTCCTCATATTTTCAATGTAAACATTTACCTCCATTTTAAGACAATCTTCATTTTTAAAGTCCACGCTCTACTGGCTAAATGGGTGGTCTTAATATGTGTGTATTCACTGTATATTTTACATGCAGATTGACAGTTTGAATTGCAACAGGGTGGGGCTCAAATCCTACCTTAACTTGCCCTGGGTAATTATTTCATGGCGCTGAGCTACACTCTGTGCCCATAGCAACCGGAGTCATTACACCCTATCCCCTCACTCAAATGCTGGCTCTAGCCTTATATATAATCTAGCTACATGTACACTGTAGTAATGTACCAGGTGATCAGCAATGAAAATTGGATGCTCAGAGAACAAAGCTTGGGATGTCTCCAGTATTCTCTACCTGTCCATCTTGTTCACACAGCAGATGTATCTTTTGATCGTCTCCTCCATACGCCAGCAATGGTACTGAAACACAGAAATGTGTTCCGATATTTTATTATTGATAAACCAGCAACATTAAATTATATGAAGCTCTAAGTATGCTTATACAAAACAATGGCTGAATAGCTAACCCTACCTGCCTACAAGATTGTAATTCTGCTTCTATATAGAAATCTTTGTTAAATGGCTGAAATATGCTGCAAAATATATATTGTACATCTATGTTACACTGTATATAACCATTCAAATCCACTCCTGGTCAAACCTAACAAATACCTTAGACATTTCATAGGCCATCCTATTAGTGTTCAACAGCTTTTGTGGCAATTTATGCCCTCCATACTCCTTTCCAAGATACAAGGGCTTAAAATATCCAAATTAAAATGTTGAAGTTTCAAAGTCACTCGAGGTCGAATCTAACAGTGCAGCTGGACTCCCCACATATTGTTGTCTATTATCTCTGAAAATTTTAGCCAGTACAGTAGCAATATAGTGTCATCAGAATTTCCAGGTAACCTTAATGCGCAATTTTAGTCACATAGATTAATATTATATGCATTGTTTTGTGAGTCTAGAGCTTGTATATTCTCATGTATTGCTATAATTGTCATAGTGTTATGTGCTATCCGACCCTGTGATTGCAAAATAAACATTTATGCATTTAAAATTCTGCTCATTCCTGATGTTTCAAATATCAGTGACCTTGAACTTTTGACCTATTAAGGTCAAAGGGAATTCTAACAGTCCAGCTGGAATCTCCACATATGACATCCTATTAGTGTTCAGATGCAACACATGCCCTAACGGACCTCCTTTCCACAGTAAGGGTGACCTGGAACTTAACCTTTCAACGTTACTTGAGGTCAAATCTGATGGTGTTGTTGGAGTCACCATACATGACTTCCTATGCTGAACATTAATCATGTCTGTCTCGCATGATTTAATCATGTAATCATTATAATATACATGTACACATGATATACATGTAATCACTTGCAAATGTTCTCCTATCTGTTATGATTGAGCACAAAAATTTGAACACCTCACTCTCACCCTCACCAGAGCATTTTTTTTTTTAAATCCCTACCTTGTGTATTTGGCAGCAAACTCCAAGAAAGAGTCAACGCGAAGCCACTTCCAAGGTTCAGTGTTTGCAACAAGGCCACTTGAGAGACTGATAGACAAAAACAACAACATTAATCATCTATAAGTTTGAAACTACATGTATGTCACACATGCAGATAGTTATTTGTGTAGAACAGCAGTACAATGGTGCTTGGATTGTAAGACCAGCCATTCAGCCAAAAATTGGACATTGTATAATTTTTCTCCATCGGAATAGGTGCATGGGTTTCATTCCCATTCATACTACACGTTGGAGGAAAAACTGCAATACAGTTTTGTGAAGTCTTACAAGAAGGATGCTCATCGGATGCATCATCAGATGCTCATCGTTTCTTAAGCTGCCTAATGAAGTCGATGTCTATAGCGGTCCCTCTCCTAGTATTTTAAGACCACCGTAACGTGATCTTATATTGCAGATGGTCTTGATATAAACTCTCGGTAGCACACAAAATCAATTAGGTGGTCTAATAATTCAGCGGTCTTAAAATAAAAGTTTGTAAAATAGAGGGACTACAGTACATACAGACGGCTTGACACAACTTTCCCATTGCTAAGACAGGAATTCCAGGCGGTGAGTTCTCCCCCACACCAGTACCTTCTCCAGAATTCCTGTTCCAGATTCTGACAGTTGAGTCACTCGAGGTGGTAGCTACGACAGTCCTTTGAGGCCAGCAGTCAGATCCAGGTACATATCTCCCTACTGCCAGGGTCACAGATCCTGTGTGACCCTGTAAAACTGCTCTCTTCTCAAACTGAGGGGGGGGGGGGGGGAGGAGCGAATAACAAGGTACTGAAACAATTTTTTTAAACAACAGATTAAATCTTGTGAAAGGTGAATTTATTACAGCAAAAACTCGAAAAAACTGATCCTGAGATGACTGGCATGAGAGACCACCTGCCTTCAACGGACATATTTCTGGCAGAAGTCCCTACCTTTCAATATCATTAAATCTGTCACCGCAGGCCACCTGCCTTGGGAGACCACATTTTTATGGCCAATGGCGGGGGGTGGGGGTGGGGGGGCATCTTTCAAGTTAGGACCTACTGTGTCATTGACCAATGACCATAGCATTCTGAGCATACAGGTATGTACATTGATGCAACACTCTGAAGGGCAGGAAACAACCCTATAACTATAAGTACCAATGGATGAGTGCCTTTAATATCCCCAGAATGTGAAAGTTATGGGTAGCCATGCAGCTCTGTTTCTTGATTTGTTACACAAACGTAAATATTTTTTAGACTTTTAGAATTAGGAACACTTGCCAGTACACTGTATCATGTGTATTGCCAGTTCTTTAATTCAAGCATAAAAGCTACAATACGAAATGAACACACACCATACTACACGCCAAACATTTCTTACAGTACTATTATACACAACCACGGTCACTGGGAGGGAGTGTGTGTACGAGTGTGGAGAGGGGGGAGAGAGATTGTATACTTGTAATACATATACATGAATGGAAAAGATTTTCAAACATGTTTACATGTACAAGTACACCAAGGGCTCACCTCAGAATCATTTTTACACCACAGGATGGCTGTCTTGTCCGTTGATGCTGACAAAAATTCAGTATCTTCCACTGGCGAGAAAATTCAAATGTAGGACAATGAGTACTACAACAACACTGTTCCAGTAACATTGGGGAATACTCCCCCTGGTAACCACAGTGACACTGTAACAGCGAGGTAACAGAGTGGTTGATGAGCTTTAAGACCAATCCAGTTGAAGCTCTCACTAAATGGAAAGATCAGCTACAAGAGCTACATGTATTTTAAGATTTGACTGGATTTCACAACCAGTTACATGTATCCCAGCATACATGTGTAACTGTACTTTAACTTTAGACTAACTTAAAACGTTTGCCACTGAATAATTAATGATGATAATTGGTCCGTACTATAAAAGTCTACAGGAAGCAGACGGTTATTAACCATGTTAGTGGTGCCATGTTTTATTGTTGTATTATTCTGGTGCACCCACCCTCCTATGAATTTTAAGGTTATGCGTAATAGCAATGTTTACTACTGTACATGTACCGGTAATCATCCAATGGTCACATTCATGCCATATTGTAGGTTTATGACATTCTTCAGGAAGAATACATAAAACATGAAGAATACACAACAAAATTCAATCAATACTTTGAACATGATGTCTAAACTACATGTAATGAAACATTTTCTGGCTGTCAGTGCAACTAACGTCAGGAGTGATGCATGGGGACATTTTGGAAATACAGTAAAACCTTTCTTGAGAGACAACTACCTTGAGAGCCCACACTGCCCAGGCAGAAGGTCCTACTGGTACATTAAAATGTAACTGAATCTGTCACCAAAGACCACCAGTCTTGACAGACTACATTTTTATGAGCAATGGAGCGGTCTTTCAAGACAGGTTCTACTGTACATGTATGTATCTCACATGTATGTGTTCAAGTCAATGTGCTAAGCTTATTATAGCTGTGTATGAAAGATATAGGATGTATACAGATCGCCAGATCGTCAGTGCCGATAATTACCTAATAAGAAACCTTGAGGTGAACTCCGTGTGATTCGAAGTGACATTTAAGCCCAGAAGGGCTGGGCTAATGTTGGAAAGAACATTAATGCATTTGTGGAACTCTAGTAAGCATGTCACTATAACAAACTGTCTGTCTACAGGGGTACCACGATTACATGTACTTACAATCACTTGGTGCATGTAGCCATCTCACGCTGTTCACTCGATCTGTGTGGCCTGTCAAGGTATGAGCTCTTCGACTGGGGCACTGAGAAATGTATAAAACATATATGTCAGAAGAAAAATGTATAAAACATTGAAATTTTGAATCAGAATTACCGGTAATAATGTCAGGCCAGCTGTTCAGACCATACATGTATAGCATGTTAAAGAAGGTTTTGAATTGATGAGTGCAATTTCAGATACAAGGTACCTACATGTATTTGGAACTGGTCTTGAAAAGCCATCAAAATGGGGCTTCTCTAGACACTGATAGGTCTTCTCCACAGCATGGGGAAAGTTTGGTTGGTTATGTGAGCCTACAGAAAATGTTGAATCATGTAGCCTAATGTGCCTATAAGTCAAAGATCATTCATTTCAGGACAAAAAGATGTATAGGCTACATCATATCGATATATTTATGGTGCTTAAATAATCCATCAGGCACCACAGTGCAAATACATTACCATGGATCTTACTTTGTATCCCTTCCTCTCAGGGCCCTGCCTTCCTCTGGTAGAATGTTTAGTACAGAACAGCCTGTTGGAGTAACAAGTGTCCTCTATTCTGTGCTTGCCCACTTGCCAGATAGGACCAAGTTAGGTTTCTACCCCACAGCAATACGTCTAAAGTAATTAATCCTGATTTCGACATTCGAAGGTCAAAATGACCCTGACTGGACAAAAAAGACCACTGGATGACAGCGGATTCTTGCTCGCCCACAAATTCTCTTAAATGTAATATCCAGATTAAAATATTACCAGCAAATATATGCAGAACGGACAGATCTACCACCCAAAATCTGAATGACCTTGACTTTGAGTCTTTCACCTTTTAAGGTCACTCAAGGTCAATCTGATAGTACAGCTGGACTCCCCATAGGTCAAATGTGACGGTGCCATTTAACTCCCCATATATATTTTTGGGAGTGAATGTTTTTGGACTCTGGAAACATAATTTCTGACAAAACATTCTACACACAGAGTCAAAATAATGGTGGAAAAAGTTCCCGAATTTTCGGCAGAATCTCTCTGCCTTCGTCAGGGGATGGTAACTTAAGTGGCCGTTGGTGTCACATGACCCTTCTGGCTCATGTGACACCAGTTGGAGGATGACAGCTGGGATATCCAGGCCAGTGTCCTTATTCAGTTCAGGCCTCCCTTGGTGTATTCTGATGGCCTCCTTGATCCTCCTCCTGGACACCTGGTCTTCCTTGTCCAATATCTTGGCCTCTTTCAGGCTGCACTTGTGCCCGTATCGTCCAGACGTTCACCCACCGCTGTTCTAGGGTGTCGGCCTGCCGTGTGCTCTTTATATCTTGTCCCCAGGCTTCTGCTCGTTTCCCCAATGTACATTTTGTTACAGTTGTCACATTTCAGTTGGTATACTACCCCCCGATTGTTGTTCCATGGGTGTTTTGTCCTTCGGTTTCACTAGTATCTCTCGTAGTTTGTTTGTTGGTTTGTGGTACGTCTTAAAATACATGTTATACTTTCATATTTATGGTTCCATGGCAATCAGGCAATGTCCCACACCTTTGTAACATGTTGTAATCTTGTGAAAGTCCGTGAGGTGGAGGTCACATTATCATCTGGGGTCTGTGGGTGTAGAATGAGTAACAGTGCCTTGTAGTACTACATATGTGTGCCAATACATTCAATTTGTGTATTTGTATTTTCACAAAATTAATTGGGGCATCCCGTCCCCCGACGGGATCCCCTGTGGGTTTGCCGACTTTTTTATTTTTTCTTCCGCCGCACTTTCGGTGGCCATTGGTTGTGAAGAAAACAATGGATTGGGCTGAAATTTTGCACAACCATACTTATGGACATGCTTCAGGTCGAAGGTAAAAAATATTTTTTGGTGCGCTCATTTTCCATTGAGTTATGTGAGTAAAATTACTCAAAAAAACTTTCGTAAGTCATAACACAGAGATGAAAAGTGATTGGGCTGATATTTTGCAGAAACATGATTATGGACAGTCTACAGGGACAGATAAAAAATGGTTTGGCTGAGTTCATTTTTCATTGAGTTATTTGAGTAAAATTACTAAAAAAAGCGCTCAGTAAGTCCTAACACAGAGATGAAAAGTCCGATTGGGCTGATATTTTGCAGAAACATGCTTATGGACAGTCTACAGGGGCAGTTAAAAAATGGTTTGG
>JAAUYG010031852.1_pt1 | contig 15376 bp, 10 predicted proteins | sample 7278091 | NCBI WGS metagenome assembly JAAUYG01 (sample SAMN14350201, study PRJNA611818) | marine sediment metagenome | isolation source: surface marine sediment (0.6m) | place: French Polynesia: Moorea | collected 2018-08 | reverse complement strand
CTCGTGCTACATGTAGTACCGACCTTACATTGTGTGAGCTCCAAGTTCCATATCTCGTGCTACATGTAGTACCGACCTTACACTGTGCAAGCTCCATAGTTCCATATCTCGTGCTACATGTAGTACCGACCTTACATTGTGTAAGCTCCATAGTTCCATATCTCGTGCTACATGTAGTACCGACCTTACATTGTGCAAGCTCCATAGTTCCATATCTCGTGCTACATGTAGTACCGACCTTACATTGTGTAAGTTCCACAGTTCCATAGCTAGTACCGACCTTACATGATTGTGTAAGCTCCATATTTTGATATCTTATTTTCAGACGTCCCGCCAGGGCACTGCTGCGTGCTATCACTGTGGAGGAAGACGACGAGATGAGACAAGTCCGACGCCTGCTGGACCCACTGAAGAACATGGAACGCAAGCATGCTGGGTTTATGGTGAAGGACGAATGTGGCGGGAAAATGATCTCCACCACGCCCCTGGTGGCAGCCATAGACAGCAGAAAGCCAAGCGTTCTGAGACTGCTGCTACAATCCAGATGCACCCTGAGCAACAAGGATAAGGCGGACGCTATCCAGCAGGCGCTCAAGCTTGTCCTGTCGAATGACGTCATCGACATCCAGACAGGAGCTGAGATATTTGACTGCCTGTCTGGTACTGACATGTCCTCGGCCCAGATCTGTAGTCCCACCGTCCTCACTTGGATCCGGACGAGGCTGACTGGTTTGGACCGGGAGGAGATCTCGCACGTTGTGCGGACTCTGTACAGTGTGTGTCCAGGCAACAGCATGCTGGCGATACTCCTGCTGGCACTGCCAGGAGGTGACCAGATAGGAAACGCAGACTTCACCGCCTCCGACTGGAAACGCTGGCAACTCGACACGATGCTAGAGATTCTGCTGGCCGGATTCACCCCTCGGGCTTTCCTGGAACACTGGGTGAAAAAGAACAAATCCAGCACCGACCGACTCATACTCGTCTTGCCGTTCCTTTTGAAGTATATGGTTCTTGGGAACGAACGTGTGGGCAACGTGTGCGAATGCTTTTCTTTTTATCCAGCAACGCGCGTCAAGAAGAAGCTGAAAAAGGCACGTTTGATTTTGCACGTCGGCTACAGCCCGTACCCAAAGCCAGAGGAAAAGTCAGAAGACTTCCGCTTTAGGTGCTGCTATAGAAAGAATGCTTTCCATCCGCATGGATTACAGGATTTGTGCCGCTGTGCAATCCGGAGATCACTGACTGGCAGTAATCTTCTGCTGGCCGTGAGTCGTCTGCCACCGCTGCCTGCAGCGACGAGGAGATTCCTCTTGATAGATAACATTTATCCCCTTAACTTTGATACGTAGTCGGCCGTTAACTATTCCCATTGCATTGCTGTGATAACGTTGCAAGCCCTGCTCTTTCTTTTTTACATATTTATAAATCGCACTATTATCGTAATCGCTAGAGAAACGGTTTTGCAAACAAAAGTAGCTGTAGACTACAAAGAACAACGAAGCTATGCAAACCGGGCACCGAAATTATACTGCGGTTAAAGGCATATGTATACATGTATCACTGAATGTTTAACGCTACACACTGTGACTACGCTAATGCATGAAAAAAAAAAAGAAAATAAAAATAAATTTATTTATCTTGAACAATCCTAGTTTAAGTTTATATACCGTAGCCTAACAGTAACGGCTATGGATTGTAACTACCTAACAAAAATTGCAGTTTGAGACATTTCCGAACAGATGCACTTCGGTTATTAATAGAAAGAGGCGGGGAATTTATCGACTGTCTGATTGTGGGGATATCTGCTAACAACCATAAACGAACTCACTTTACAGCGCGGAGTATAATGGGATATTAGTGGCAAAAATTGGATATCCGGATCTCATTGGCCAAATAGGATACCCGGGATCTCATTGGCCAAATCAGGATACCCGGGATCTCATTGGTAAAAAAAGTGAATGCCCCGGATCTCATTGGCAAAAATTGCCTACCGGGATCTCATTGGCAATAGTTGGATATCGTGATCTCATTTGGTAAAAATTGGATACTGGGATCTCAGTGGCAAAAATTGAATGCCTAGCATCTCACTGACCTATGAGATATGTAGAATATTATCCATTTCCAGGCAACGAATAATATATCCATAATCATATTTATTTGCAAGCACGCACCCTGTAGGAACAGAATACAAGTTGTTCAAAACACTCACAATACATGCGACAACAAAATACATTTAATTCACTTCTATTTTCCGGCTTCAGCCCATATCAGTCACATGTCAATTTATTACATAAAAACAGTTCTAACAGTTATAAAACCCGTTGGCATACATTTTACTGTAAAAACAGTTTGTTATAAAATAGTTGGCATACTGTTGCAGTGCCAACGTCGGTTGAAATTGAATAGACGCCTTAATGCATTTTTTTGCGAGCAGCTTTCATTTTACTATACTGTCTCTTGGAAAAAACTATAAATTAAACTTCTCAGCTGTCTTTTAATACCCGGTTCATCCTCGAACGTTTGTATGCAAAATCTCAAATACCTATATATGATGTAACATGTTCCAAGTAATTACCATTGAGGGGCACCTTAGTTTCATGTGTGGTGTGTTTATGACCACACGTGTTGTTTTTCTTCGTTTAAATTGTATGTCGTGCTCATGAGTATACGATTGACAAATATCCAACAGGGTTTGAAGACCTTTGGCTATATATATATGTAATCTGTATATGATCATCTGTAATGTTATCTGTATATGAGACATGGTTAACAATTTTACCTCCAAAGTTACAGCCATGTTCTTTAACAAGATGTAAAATATATTATAACTCGACAAGAACGCAAAAAGATAAAATTACAGCCTGGTAACGCTTATTACATGTATGTTGTGTATTACATGTACATCTACAGCATCGATTACATTTACATTTATAATATGATAGATCCCCACACTATGGATAGTTTGGGAAGGGGGCGGTCATGGGGAATATACCATTTTGTATCTCTCGTTAAATGATTGGGACATATAGTTTGCTGTTTTGTTTTGTTTATATAGATAGAGTCCTTTGAAACTTGGACTCCTCGTTTAGGGCGGCAAAATTTGGTGTTATCTTGGTTATCTCAGCAGAGTTAACACACTCAGTTTCGAATTTTGGGCAGGTCATTATCAAGTGAAATTCATCTTCAGGTTTTTCATCCTGGCAACAACATTGGTGCAGACTGTAGAGCCGCACACGATCTACATGTTCACTGAGGACATAACATGTCCCAAGCAGCTAAACTTCTCAGTCGAAAACTGTCCATTTAGGACTGCCATCCAGAACGAAAGTAACGAATTATCCCCAAGTCCCCGTTAAAGCAGACATGAATTACCTTCGACAGCGTTTGTTACCGTCGATGTGGTTATTTGAAAAGCAAAATAGGGATGAATATTTTGCTCCAACAGTAATATACCCGGACGATCTAACTTCTGTCTGTCTGTCTGTCAGTATTCAATTTAATGTTAAGACACAGTCTCCTTATGATCTACTCCCATTCCGACAAGGCAAGTTTGAAATTCCTGGCAGTTTCGAGGATCCAAGACTTCAGGTGATTAGCCCGTGGCCATGGCTGTGTGGGTGGAGAATTGCAATAATTTGCGTTGCATGTGGCAGTGCCATCGTAGCTACTAAAGACAATTTTATGAATATTGATTGTTTGAACAAAAAACTTGTATGTTTTGCACTGAACGAGTTATCGTCATAATAATCTTGTAAAAATTCACAAAATATAGAAAATTAAATATGAAGTCAGTTTTATGATGTCAGTTTTATTCATTCTGAATCGCTCTGGCACCATTATCCAGGTATTTAAAGATCGACGGTGTTGGTTCAATTAGGTCGCTGTGGGTATTGGAAAATGGTTAGTCACCGTATGATTCACCCCAAACTACTTTCTGTGCGCGTCGCTGAGTGACAGACCATAAATGGAATGAGGAAAACAACGCGCATGCGCATGCAAGGGGACGGGGGACTTACTGGTCAGCCAAATTACAAAACACTGATTTACAGAACACTAACGTCCACGGGAGTTTGTTTTTTTAATGAGAAGTTACCGTTAGCTCTCGATTGCTACTGCGATTTAAAAGGGATCTCTAAAATTCTGAGAATTAGCAATATAAAGCAGTAGTCTAGAGTCTCGAGTCGAGTCTGAGTCACTGTATGTATTGCAATTTGCAACTTGTCAGACCAAGGAATTTCCGGAAGAAACCCGTGAAAGTGTTTAGAGCAAAGTGTATAGAAAGGGGATTCAGGGGTGAGTGGACACAGGTGGTATATCGCAGGACTTGCAGGCCATATTCTGACCATGGTATTCTTCAATGTTTCCATGTGGCCAGAAAAAAAGGAGAAACACTAATTGCATTCTAATTGAAACCAAGATGTATCCTGCGAAAACGGACTTTTGGCCTTCAAGCCGTGACTTGAAAATCTAGGCTCATACCCGAAAAGGCCCATATTTTCGGGCTCATAGGCCCGAAAATTTTCAGCTCGTAGGCTGAAAATTTTCGATTTAAAATGGCTTTGCGAGGTAGCTTGAAATTGGTCGACCGTAAATGGTGGTAGTAGCTTTCACTCTTGTCAGCACAAAAATCGATAAGGAAAGTAAAAATGTTAACAAGAAGGACAGCATAGTAACAGACAGTATTTCGCGCCACAAATTCGCAAGTGAAAAGTCGGTTTCATCCAGAGGTCAAGCTACCATTGGTCATAAAGCTTCGACCAATCACTATCAGGTTCCGTCATATTTGCGCCTCTTCTCTCATTTCAGGTATCTCCCGCCACAGGGTTTTAAATACTTCCTATTAGCCCAGGACGCTGGGTGAAACGATGGGCTATTTGACGATCAATAATTGATATCATCTGGAGTTAAATGTGTACATGTATATTACACAATTTACCAGAAATGAACTGGAAAGCGTTAACACGATAATAGTCTTCGACTTTCGTGGTCAGAAATCGATCATTATCTGTCATTAAACTGGACTGTGTTGGCAAATAATTAACACAGAGATCCATCTTGGCGGTAAACTATTTACTACGACATCTAAATATATCACACACTATATCACAAACATTACTGTAGCATGGATGAAAACATAACTGTATATTACATAACCAAAATTTATGTGGTTTAGTGAAATGAGATGAGGTGTGGTTTAGTGTAATTGGGCCTTGGCAATTTATTTCAAAATAAACTGGGGTCCGGGTGGGTGGGAATTTTTTTGTCTGGGAGACATGAGCCGGGAGAGAGAGAAGGCGAGAATGAGGAGCGGGGAAACGGGGAACGGCTTAAGCCAGAGCTCAGAGATCGGACCCAGAGCGGAGCGGGGGAAGGGGGGGGGGGGGCAGGAGGGGAGGGGGAGGGAAGGATGAAGTGATTGGCTCGTGTGTGTGGCCTGGGGAGAGGGGGAGGGTTCAGTGAAATGGGCCATAATAGGTTTTAGTAGGCATGTCTTTGTGGCGATCCAGAGACCGAGGGAGGAAACGAATCAGTGGGAGGGGTAGTAACGGGTGTCGACAGTGACCTTGAGTACATATACATTTTTTTTTTTGTAATGATACAATTACCTAGTAATTATATTTAAATATAGTGAAGGGAGTGTAGGTCAGAGAAACATGGCGTGGGGTGTTTGAGAAAGGAAAGTGGTTATAACTTGAATTGACGGAAGGGGGAGGTGCTTGTGGTTATATCTCTAAACATTTGTCACCCTTCACATGTGTGTCACTGCGTGATAGAAAGTTCCCCACCAAGCATGTGCAGCGAAGCGGAACCACTATCTACTCTTACCCCCGGGCTCTTACCGAACGCCTGACGCTATGGAATAAGGAAAAAAGATTCAACATACGGTTACCTGTGCTGCGAACGATAGAGGATACTCGGTGATACTGGTCAGGATGAATATTTCCAGGGTAGGCACCGCATTGACTTATTTTTCCTGCGACATCGTTATGAGAAGTATCGTGGCGCTGATACTGCTGGTTCAAAATATTGGTGAGTACTGGACCCCGGGGGATTGGATTCGCTCGCCATGATTTGTTGAGCATTTATTTATTAGTTTAGGGGCCAGCGCATCACTAGAAGTAGCAAGGGTCACACATACATGCCTGTACATAATGTACATGTCCTTGCTGACAACCTGATATTTATTTCGCGACGCCTCACGTGATATCTACCTTTTTCTGTACAAAAACAGCGTAGAGTGTGAAACGAATCCCGATATTGCCATAATTGGAGACTCGAAAGAGGTCAAGTATTACATCCACGAGATCCCATTTCCTCCTGTAGTATTCAAAATAAAATACGTTATCGAAATAAAAATTAATCTCTCTCTTTCTCTTTCTCTCTCTCTCTCTCTCTCTCTCTCTCTCTCTCTATCTCTCTCTCTCTCTCTCTATCTCTCTCTCTCTCCAATACAGGTTACTAAAATGAATTAATTGCGTGACCAATTGACGAAGCTGTATAATTTAAATAAATATTATTACCCTGCCCATATGTCACTGTCTTTTACGGGAGGAGACGGGTATTATTTAATCTTGGAATTGGTATATAAATGTGATATTTGGATGTTTATTACATGTATGTTCCATACGATGGAGTAGCTATTAACCACTAGCAGTTTAATTTTGAGGTAGGTATATGCACTTGCTGCTTATCTGCCCATATATCCAGGTTCTTTCCCGGTTCCTGCACAGGATTTAATTTAATTAAATATTGATACCCTTTTCTAGATTTATTTTTGTTTTTATTTGTTCCATCCGTGGCTCTGATACGCAATTTCATTCAGACGCAGGGACATTTATCCAGTCGTCTGCCTATTTTCCTGGTTAATCTCATAATCCGTGGTATTCCCTTATAATGTAATATACTATTCCTTGTAATACTATTTCTCGCTGTCGTTGGTAAACTCGACAATGCTTTTGGGAATACGCTCTTCGCCTCCAAATGTATGCCTCAATGTTGCTGGCAGACCAGTTCCTGTTAGATCATTGAGCAAAGCAATGCTGATACATCAGTCCTGCTAGATCCTGGCTCTAAGCAATGCTTATGCATCAATTCCTTTAGATACTTGAGCTAAGAAACGCCTGCCTCAGTCAGTACTTGGGATTGGTGATTGTCTAAATGCTCCATTCAAAACCGCGCGGCATTGTAGGGATATACACGGGAGGACCTGTGCAGAAGTGACTACGATTCTGGCTTTCTGCCCTTCAGCTACATGATCTGACTAGGTCGACGTCGATGCCGATTTAAGCCAAGTAAAATTTGAAAAACAAATCAAAGCATCTGTTCGTGATACATTGCGGAATATGAAATCCTCATAAATGCTGCTATATAAATATATTAAATGTTACAATATACAATGGTACGTACAACGCATCCTACTTCAATGCCTCTGGGGTGCAACCCGGTGATCATGTGACCGGTGAGTACAGGCCATTGAGCAAAATGCTTCAAGCTAGTTCATTTTTTTTAGTATTTACTAACACGATGGTAACTTTACTGTACTAAAAAAAACACCGAAAAAAACACTTTTTACACGTGATTCAGGAGAGCCAGTCCTGTAATACGTAATGGTTAGACACGAAACTAATCATGCGTCAAAGTGTCCAATCAGAAGTACCCACTAGTATGCTTATAGGTCATCGTAATGGTACAATTGGCTCTTAAATAATGTAGGCTTTGTCGCGGAGATTATTTCCGACGACTTCTGTACACCTCTTATTTAAAAAAAAAAAGAATTTTCGATCAGAGGCTTAGGGTATGCTGAAAATTTATGTGCATGTACTTGTTGATTGCGGCACCATACACCAGTGATTCCAAGAGTAGCTCATCTTTGGCAGGAACACACTTTCTAACGCCATGACATCATCTATGCTTTATACTTTAAACATGTTACCGTAGTTCTTCCGATTACGCTATTTTTAAACTCAGCTCTAGGACCTAAAACTCCAAGTTGTCAAAATCGAAACTAAATCTGCATGTTTTGTATGGATGGATGTACTTTACTCCCAAAGTCTGCCTTCTGTCCCAGGCACAAGTGGCATTGACCTGTGGTGGGTTGTCGGGTTATTAGCTTGGATCATTCCATACGTGCTTTTTCTGGTATTATGGTGTTTAAAAGATGCCACGACAATCCCTGAACTTGTGCTGGTTTTAGATTTGGTCTTAGGTGTAATTTATTCATCTCTCTCTATATATATTTCACTGCATATCTAGCAACGCATAGATTACTAAATGGTGACGGTCTACTAATATACTTGTTTGAAGGTGGTAAAAAGATAATACTAATGACATTAGCTTTGCTGCCACAGTCAATCGGAGCTAACAACAACAACAAAAAAAAATGCCTGACGTAATTCCCAGGGCACCCACATGTGAAGTTTGACATAGACCCGGTAAGTACTGTAGGTTTATGGATGGTCGATGCTATAGACGACTGGTGGACAACGGGCGGTACTACAAAGGAGAACTGATGTAGGCGATATATTTTATATGTGCTACAGAGACATCTGATGTCAGCAGTAGGGACACTGTCATTAATAGGGCAAACTCAATTACATTGTTGTTCATCATTACACTAGCAGTTCTAGCTACGTCTTGCGCTGTCTGCTCATTTTGGCAGCTTTGCACAATGATGTAAGTGTTATTTGTGTCCAGGATGTTAACCGACAGGACTTTTGACAATATTCGTATGCCTTTATTAAATTAAGCAAAGCAACGAAACAAGAGTCATTTTTGCACTCTCAACACAACGCAACAAGGTTGTAAGGCGTCTTGTAATCAACACAACAGATAAAACTTGAAACATTTGGTATCACCAAAACAGGTCATAGCCTATATCCACCCATAGCTAACATATTTATCATAAAGTTGGGTTCAAATCAGACGATAAAGTTGTTCTGTGAGAGGAGTAACTTTTTGGACGAAAAATAATTGGTGAAACATTAAAAATGGAAAATGTTTAAAAGAAAAGAGAGAGAAATGTCTTGAGAGAGGGTGGATAGGTAGCTTCCCATAAAATTTGTCTCGGATCATTGCAGCGGTTCCTGAGAAACTTCAGTTTACGGACGGACGGAAGAGAGACGATGGGCAGTAGACCTGCTGTGCAAACACTAACAAGAGGCCCACGGGCATTGACATGTATTTCTGCTTGATCTTTTGCCAGATGAAACCAAGTCAGTACTCTATAGATAAATTTAGCTGAAGTGACTTATCTTCAAAGTGCCATACCTGGGTAAATTTGGCACATCACCAAAATAAAGAATAGCTTCTATTTTACCCTGATAGCAACACTTTCCACAACGCTTAAGCATAAAAAATCCAGATAAGGATTCTCCCTTAACATTAGAAATTTTGCAAAGTGCATCGAATGACCCAAACCTGAACTCATATAATAAGACATGAAATGTATCCTATGCGGCCGCCAGATAATTTTAACTGATGTCACCGGATAATTTTAAGTTTAGGGTTTGACATATATCATGTGTGTAGTATATTTTAGAAGTGGCAGGCGGTACATACATGTACTTATGTGGCTGCAGCCAGATATTTATGAGGCACCACTGACACCAATGGACTTCCGTACTGAACAGCTCATATGATCGATATCATACAGAAAAAGAGACACTGCTGATGTCAGCATATCCATTATGGCCCCTTCTTACAGAAAAGTATGGGGTGGTTATATTCTGGCAGGGAAATCCGAGACGTCTCACTCGTGGTTCACTGCGTGACAGGAATATTCCATATCATTACATTAGGTGATTGGGGACCTTAAACCGATATGTTCACCATGCGCGGCCACCAGAAGGCGCTGTGCAGAGGCATATGAAAGCCCGTGTGATAGATAGGTGTGTAGTTTTGAGACCCATGCAAAGGCTGTAACTTCCGGTCCCGGTCTTCCGGTCTGATCACTATGAGAAGTCTGGTACTGGTGATCATTGTCTCAACATTTTATGGAACACAGGCGAAGGCAGATGGCAGTGAGTATACATAGTACTTCGTGTGATTTATGCTTTATTTTTTTTCCATTCAAGTCCCTTGTGGTAAAAAGGCATGTGCATACATGTATATGTGTCAGTAATTTATTGTTAATGTAAATTTCTGATGAAATGTTTGTTTGCTTTCAGACTTACGTTTGTTTTCAGTTTGCAATAACGACTCAGCCTGTCAGAATGGTGGGGTTTGTAACACCACCTCCCCACATCCGGTCTGTATGTGTCCTCTGGGCTACACAGGCTCTCTGTGTGAAGACTCTGAAGATGGCAAGTACATGTCACGGAAACCTAGCGATCTGTTGCACTTCTGTGACCCGTCTTCTTTGAAATCCATGATATTGATAATACCATGGATTGCCTGCTGTGAAAGTATGTTTGAATACCAAACAAGATTCAAACCGAGAAATACTATTGAACCAGCTCCAAAAGGTCGTGTGTAGAGGGCCTTGTTGTCCTAGCATCCATGAAATATGCATTTATTAAAAGTGTTTATTGTGTCATCAGCAGATGCTGCAAATACTAAAATATTTTATTCTTGTGTTACAGAGCTCTCTAGTAGCCGGGTCTGGGAGATATGGGAGATCTTTGGCTGTATCATCCTAGCCTTGGTGGTAGGCTGTCCATGTGCACTATGCGTACTGGGACTGTGTGTTTGTATTTTGTAAGTCATAACTCTTTACAATTTCGTGCTAGTCTTGTCATTTTAATAATACATTTTCACATACCTACATCGCTAAATGGCAATTGGTCTCACTTTATAGCCAATAGTTCTTCATAACTAGTGTGTTAAATTGCAACTTGTATAATGTACGCAGTTTTATTTTATTTCCAGCAAGGGCATTGTGACGAAAATTTCAGAATGCAGACAATCGCTCAGGTAAAAATAATTACATAACCTGTTAGAGACAGAGGTTCATTTTCATTTAATATGTGGTAATTTATAAACTAATTACTTTTTGCCATTTAACGAGCGTTTTACTGGGTTTATGTGATGAAGTTTACTAGATTTTTAATTGACGTTGGTTTGAATAATCACTGCAATCGTTTGATTGTTACCTGCCATGTCTTTAATTATGTCAAGAATATTTCAAGTCTTCTGTCAGCAATTTTGTTTGATTGCAAATAGAGCGGCCCTCAACCAAGCATCTATTTAATACTTTTCAGGGAAGCTAGAGCAGTTAAGCGACAGGCAAAGTTTAGGTAAGTATGTTCATATTATCGCTTACTTACTCAGATATTTGAATCTAGACTGCCGTTTTAGACTTAAGACCAGTCCTTGTACTGTTGCATCAATTGTGTAGGCCTGCATGGTGTAAACCCAACTATGAGCGTTTCGTAAGAATTTACAAATTGTTAAGTAATTGCTAATTGTTTTCAGAGTAAGAATACGTGAACTTAATCAGATTACTGTGTTTATCCCAGCGTTCAAAGAAGGAAGTTGATACGTGCTATTGTGAGTCAGAGCGGTGATGACAGACGACAGCTGCGCACTGTTCTAAAACCACTAACAAAACTGAAAAAGAGCGACATCAGTTTGGTGGTGGAAATCGAAATTGCTGGTAAACGTATATCAACAACTCCATTACTAACTGCATTACACAGCAGGAATCCCAGCATCGTGAGGTCACTTTTGAAGTCAAAGTGTTCCCTGTCTTCAAAAGATCAAACAGAAGCACTCAGGCGAGCATTTAGACTGCTTTTGTCAGGGGATACATTGGAGGCACAGACGGCAGCTGAAATCTTTGCAGGACTGTCATATCCTGGGAGGTTGGGGGCACCGGTCCTAGCCCGTGAAGACCTCCAATGGCTTCGAAACCATCTCTCAGAACTAACCAGTGATGGGATATCACACGCTGTGCGGACAATGTATGATGCATGGCCTGATGACCGTATGCTGGCGATTGTCCTCTTGGCTTCTTCCCTCAAGACGACCGAAACTGCAAATTCCGGATGTGATGATTGGACTACATGTCAGGTTGAGACAATGGAAGAACTTCTGTTGATTGGGCTCAAATGTAGCTCCTTATTTGACGAAGTGTTAGCCCTTGGTACCACGAAACCACTTGGTCCTTTGGTACCATTTCTCTTAAAGTATTTGACAACAAAAACATTTTCTGTGTCTTATATTAGAAAATGTTTTCCGTCCTCCTTACAGGAAAGTGACAGATTAAGGATGCGACAAGCTTATCTGATCTTTCACCTAGGTTTCTTTCCATGGACGAGAGCTGAAGATAAGCTAGATGATTACTTTCCATGTTGTATGAAAGAGGACGGTATCTGTCCCCATCCGTTACAGGATCTTTGCCGCGGTGCAGTTCGGCGATCTCTTTCCGCCGATAATGCGCTGGTCGGGGTGCGTCAGCTGCCACCACTGCCAACGAAAGTAAAAGAGTTTCTGCTGCTGGACGATGTTTATCTCCTCTCTGTGGCCACTTAGACTGGCATGCACACTAAGTTATGTTATTGTCTAGAAAAGAAATAAAATCCATCTTATCTGTGGACGACATCACACATCTAGATGTCCTTTTGATGCATACAATAACTGATGACCCATCAGTGTTAACCCAGTGGTTCCATTCTAAGTTACATGTATCTCTAAATTTAGGTAAAACTGGAAAATCATGGTCATTAGCAAACAATAATGTGTTTACTCATAAAAATGTATGGAGTGATTTATAAGCCCAAATGGGCTGGGCGTATTTACTATGTACATTTGTTGTAGATATATGTGAACAATGTAAACGCAAGTCACTATAATAAAACTACTACTACTACTAATCTGATTGTGGGTAAAATATAGCTGTATACAAATTGGAGCGTGCTGCTTCCTTTATAATTTCTTGTGACAATTGCAGATATAATAAAGCTATATGTACGTAGGGCAGACCACATAGATTATTATTGCAGAGGGAAATTAGACATTGCCATTTATGCAATTAACAAAGGGTGGTAAAGTGTACTTAAATTAACGTTTAAAAATGTAACAGTTATATTGTCCACTATTCGACCATCTCCTGTCATGCGGAAGTATACTGTGAGGGCAGCACCCAAAGCAAATGTAAGTACATCTAAGCTAATAGTATTACAGAAAATGGCTGTTCGCATCATACACGGACCAGATCACTTACCCCACATTTGCCAGTCTGTAAAGTTTGAGACCAGACGATCTTTATAATTTCTGCCTTCAAGTTGAAAGATTTACATTTCAACAACTATTTTAATTACTTCCAGAGACTCTTAGTGAGTAATTATGTAAGCAAAATTAAGCAGTGAATCAATACATGTGTGACATACGCTACAAAATTGCTACATTACAGATTTGGCTTCCAAATGTGTTAATGAAGTTCTTGATTTCTGGAATAACTTGCCTATTTTTTGTTAGAGATCCGTTTCCTGTGTTTACCAGGCAAGTAAAAAGGTTGTAGTCGACACTGAACTGCTTAACCCACATTGCAGGCATTTTCTGCATGTTTACCTCAAGACATACCCCACATGTTTATTGTTATTCAGATTTTGAAGCATCTCTCTCAAAGGAGCAGAGTTAGACCATGTGTTACTATTCGATACTATTAGGAAACCACACATGGGCAGTCCAATGACACTATCACATTTGACCTTGAGTGACATTGAAAGATCAAAGTCACTCAGATTTTGAAGCATTATATCTCGTAAAGGAACAAAGTTAGGTCATATGTTACTATTAAATATTAATAGGAAAGCTATATACGGAGTCCTTTGGCGCGATTATATTTGACCTTGAGTGACCTTGAAAGGTCGAGGTCAAGGTAACTCAGATTTTGAAAAACTTATATTTTGTAAAGGAGCTCAGTTAGGCCATATGTTACTATTAAATATTAAACCCAAGATTTCATTTCTTATAGGCTGCAATGGTGAGTTTTTGTCTGCAGAAAAGCAGTTGCCGTTTGTCATACCAACTGCAGTAACTGTTATCAAGAAGTGCCAAGGACCATGGACCTCTTGTTATAGTTTCTACAGAACACCACAGGCCTAGTACCAGCCAAAGATTAGCCAAATAAAGTACAGAAGAAGTATAAAATATTGGAATCGCCGGTACCGTAAGAACTGTCAGGCAGCCAATAGACCTCGAACTGATACTCTCGCTTTGTAAGACCAGGCAGGAAAAAGTCAAGAGGTATCGCATGGATGATTGACTTGCCATAGATGAAGGTAGCATGCATGTACCCTCGGGCCGTGACGTCCATGGGCTATATTTTATAGTTTCTACGGAACATCACAGGTCTAGGACCAGTCAAAGCCGGCCTGATCAGGTCACATGTAAGTAGCTTTACTTAAGAAATGAACCACAAGGATCAGATACTCAGTTCGTTTGGCTGTGTTGATGAACTAAGATTGAAGCTACCCTATTCTTTGGCCTGATGCACAGCACTATGAAGTTGGCGTTAGGCCAGGTGTTTGTCTTGTTCCTGAGTTGCCAGTCATTTCCCACAAGTAAGAGCTCGAATCATGTATAAATGCTTGCAATATAATTATCATGTGTACTCATGTGTGTAAAATAATTGCGTAAGAGAACGGCTGGTGTGAGGGTTTTGAGAAAAAGTCAGGCTACACGGTTTCCCCCAAAAGGCCATAGTGGCGATGTCAGCATTGTATACTAGTAAATTATGAGATTTGCAGAAAGCTGCGAACTTCCCTGTTGTGTCAATTCAAACACACTCCCCTCGTGGCTCCATGCTATGGGTGGATGATTAAATAAAATAGCACGGTATATTCACCTCAAAGCATTGATTCGCACCGCAGACGCTGACTGGGACTCTTGAAACTTGCGGTAACAAATAGCGAGGCCAGAGACCCAAGCAAAAGCTGTTACTTATGTTGCAGGTCGATCGCTATGAGTCATCTGGTGCTGATGATTATTGTTTTAGGATGCTATGGAACTCAAGCGAAGGATGCTGACAGTGAGTATATGTGGTGTTTGAGTTTTTAAGTTTCTGCATGTGCGAAAACTTCGAAAAAGGCAAGTACGGGGGGCCAGGGCGTTTATTGAACCTTGGATGACATTAACTCAGTCTTGAAACTCCTGTTATTATTAACACTGTACCGGTATGTGCCACTGACTTGGTAACAATGTGACTGTGATGCAAGCTAATGCATGTACTATTCAGTTACATCCTGTCGGACCACATTAGGGTCAAACATAGCATTACGGCCACAGACACGCCTGATTTGTTCGATAAGGACTGTTTAAAGATGTGTAAATATGTATCTGACACTCTCACATTATATAATGCTTAATTTCTACCGCTGTTTTATATTACTGTTATCTGCATGGTCCTGGTGTATTTAATACTTTGGACAAT